>Ga0256845_1001471_pt1 | contig 18850 bp, 16 predicted proteins | sample RiftiametaG_FD_189101 | JGI IMG/M metagenome (GOLD analysis project Ga0256845, IMG submission 189101) | Tube worm associated microbial communities from hydrothermal vent at the East Pacific Rise, Pacific Ocean - Riftia | ecosystem: Host-associated > Annelida > Integument > Unclassified ...
TACTGGTTAATTCAGAATTTGTTGTGTTTTTACAAAAACTGCTACTGGTGACGAGCTCATCTTTTAAACATTCTGATAGGCCTAGGCCACAGAAATACACATTACACATGAGTGGAATTAAAAATTTCAAATAAGTTGATTGATTCATTGATTATAAACTTTTGTTAAATATTCAGTTTTCTATTTTACAACAGCCGTGACATATTTTAAAATGTGTTATGGATAATGTCTTAGGATATTACTATTTTTCCCTGATTCTTAAGTTAATAGATAAATTAGGGTTACTATTTTAAATAAAAGAGGAATTAATTATGGCTAGTAAATTTGTATTAAATAAAGGTAAAGATGGAAAAGACTATTTTGTACTAAAAGCAGGCAATGGTGAAGTCGTTGTCCAATCTCAAGGGTACAAATCTGCTTCAGGCTGTGAAAATGGCATTGAGTCTGTCAGAGAAAATTCTCAAGACGAATCAAAATTTGAATGCAGAGAAGCCAAAGATGGCCGTACATATTTTGTACTAAAAGCCAATAATGGGCAAGAAATCGCTCGTTCTCAAATGTATAAAACCCAAAGCGGTTGTGACAATGGCATGGCATCTGTGGCTAAAAATGCACCTGGTGCAACTGTTGTAGACGAAAGATAATCTAATCTGGGACAATCATTGGCTGGTTGTCCCCATAATCGATATTAAATTTATGAATTGGTATGAAGACGATACGTTGTGGGAAATATTTTATGACTGCATGTTTGATACTAAAAGCTTTAAACAGGCAGAAACACAAACTGCACAACTGCTATCTCTGGTCAATCACTCCATTGACTTCATTGTTGATTTAGGCTGTGGACCTGGGCGACATTGTTTGGCGTTATCCAAAATGGGCTTTGAAGTAACAGGTGTTGATAGCAGCCAGTTTTTATTATCGAAAGCGATTACCAAGGCAGAAGAATTAAAATTAAAATGCCATTTTGTTTGTGCAAACATGTTGGATTATCAAGTAAAAAACAAACCTGATCTGATGATAAATATGTTTAATTCTTTTGGTTATTTTGATTCACACGAAAAAAACCAAGCCTTTATAAATCAAACTTTTAACAACCTTGCTAATATTGGCACCTTTGTTATTGATACGGTTGGCAAAGAAACCTTGGCCAGAAATATTGAGCCGGTTCATTTAACCGAATATGACAATGGAGATATCAGGATTGAACGTCCTTTGTTAGTTGACAACTTGCAGGTTTTTTCTAATGAATGGATTTTAATCAAAAACGATCAAGTGTTTCGCAGAAGTTACCAACACTATGTTTACACTCCACTTGAGTTAACTGACATGTGTGAACAAGCAGGGTTTAAAAATATAGAAGTCTATGGCTCATTGATGGGAGATGCTTATGATTTAGATTCTGACCGTCTGGTCATCGTTGCTTCAAAAACATCAACCTAAAGCTTTAATTAAATTAATTAAATTTTTATTAATTATTTCGTCCTCAAGATTTTTTTCTGTGCGTTTTGAGGGCTTTAAGTGACTTTTGCTCTTGTTGTTACCATTTGAGCGAATAACTCTTTGTAAAAAATAGTATATTTGCTTCGGATCATATCCAAATTTTATCAAACGATCCTTTGACCAGTCATCGGCTTGTTCTTCATGTTTAATCATCATTTTTTTTATTTTAGATTTTGGAAAAAATATGCCTGGGTTCTGAATCTTTTTCAATATTTTTTTATAATGACGCAATTCTAAATGCGCATTTTCATGTGCCAAAATTGATGCCCATTGGTGTTTGTTTTTTATTAGTTTCATCATTGCCTGAGAAAAATAGACATGCCCATTTGATAAAACATAGGCATTGATGTGGTGAGAATCAAATAGTTTACATTGAGTGATTTTATGAAATTTCATTTTACTGGAAATATCCATACAGGTTTTCTCGAACCATTCTGATTCTATAATACTATACTTATTTAACAGTGCATTTTCATTTCTTAAACTGGCTTCATCGATTAACTTTTCATTGTTTTGAGCATAAACTTGATTAAAGAAAATTAAAAACAATATAAATCCTTGTATAACTATGCGGGATAAAGAAAAATTTACTAAACGCATTAGAATTTCACCAATTCGGACATGTTTATCATAATGGAGAGCATAAAATTACTAGCATGCAAATATATTACAAGTTCTTGTAATCAAATAGACACCCTATTAAATTTATAACGAATGATAACCGACACAAAACTCAAAGTAATCATTAGAAGAATGAGACTCTCCAGAATATTTCCTAGTTTAGTCATGTAGGTAAAATTGCATAATTAAAATATAATAATAACAGAGAACATTATAATTTGCTATTGGGCAAGCAGAATACTACAAATAATTTCTATTAATGTCGTTACACAACCCTTTATCTTACCGAATTAAATACAAAATGTAAATATTTAAAATGCATGATTTGAATTTTATAAATACACTAACGCCAATATAAACTAAGTCATTAAAATAATGAATTAAAAATATTTTAATCCATACGATTAACAAATCGTATTGTTTCTACCAACACAAATATATGTATACATGGTTTTTATATCACTATATTCAAATTATGTGCATATATCACATTAGAATATCTTATCCGTAACATCATATATAATTATGGAAACTAGTGATTTTGTGACTTTATTAAAATTTTGTGCTATCTTGCGTTGGCATAATCAATTCGATTTATTATAAAAAATTGACACAATTTGTCATCTAATAAAAATTCAATTAAAAAGAGAGAGGATACACATGAAAAAAGTACTACTTGCTGCTGCGGCTTTGTCCGCACTTGTTGCACAAGCGGAAATTATTGAGCCATTGTCCATCAACAATAGGCTCGGTGCAGACCAATCAATCAATTATAAACTATTAACTGAGATGGGGCCTTGGGATGATAGAAACTATCAATTAACTAAATCTGACATTTCAATATTACCTGTTAATGACCAATATTTAGAAAATGTGCCCGTTTTCTTTAAAATCCAATACAGAAAACAACATCCAGAGACAGGTAAATATTACCCAAGATCACTGTTTCAAAACTTTATTGGTAATTATGGCGGAATGCTAGTAGATGGAGTATGGTATAAAGAAGGCTTAGGTAACGGCATGTTTCCTACTGATACATACGGTAAAACAACAAATGCACAACAACTAAAAGTTGCATCCAATGAAGTAGCTTTGGAGAATGGTGTATTAGGTGATGAATCAGCCATTGAATGTAACCCTACCAATAAAAATAATTGTGTAGCAGGAACTAATACTCAAAATGGACAAACTATGTATTACTCTAGCGATGCAGGCGCAACTTGGACTAAGTCCCAAACAAACCCTGGCAGCAGCTGTTGTGATCCGACAGTTGACTGGTCATCAGATGGCTCACGTGTATATCAAGGCGACTTAAGACGTTCAGGTTCTTCAATTGGTGTTCGTTGGTCAGTATCTACCGATCAAGGACATACTTGGGGACCCATGCAAAATATCACAACCAGTGGCAGTGATAAAGAATTTATTCATGTGGATAGATCGCCATCTTCTTCTCATCAAGATAACATATATATGACTTGGCATGATGGCAATGTATTACAATTTGCACGTTCTACTAACTTGGGTGGCTCTTTTTCTAATCCAATTTCGTTTAGTAGTGAACCAAGAGGTATTGGCAGTGATATAACATCAGATAGTGCAGGTAATGTTTATTACTTTTATCCGTCAACTAATTCTTCAAGTGGAATTAGAATGTTGAAATCAACCAATGGTGGTGTTTCGTTTGCAGCCAGTACTAGAGTTGCTGTTTTAAATGGTAGCTTTGATATAAAGATTCCCGCAATGGAAACACGCCGTGCGTTTATTTATACTTCGGCTGATGTAGATAGAAATAATGACACCATCTATGTTGCATGGACTGATGAAGAAAATGACAGCGCAGGCGGCAATACAGCTTCAGCCAATCATATCTGGATCAATGTTTCTAAATCAACCAATGGTGGTGCAAGTTGGTCTTCATGTGCTATTCCGCATGATACCAGTGATTCAATTGCTGCTGGTAATGCTGAAGACAGGTTCCACCCTTGGATTAAAGTTGGCGATGATAGTACAGTGCATATTGGTTACTATGACACACGTCATTCAAGCAACCGTAGCGGAGTTGATTTTTACTACTCAACTTCAACAGATGCCTGTAACTCTTGGACTGAAACTCGTTTTACCTCACAAACTTCTTCAAACCTAAATGATGGTCAAGAATGGGGTGATTACAATGGTTTATCTGTTGTATTGGATCAAATTGCCATGTCTTGGACTGATAACCGTTCAGGTAAAGCAACCTATGTTGGTATTGATACCATAGCTGGCGGTACTGGTAATCCAGCACCAACTGCGTCATTTACATCTAACTGCTCAGGTTTAACTTGTAGTTTTAATGCTTCAACTAGCTCTGACAGCAATGGATTTATCTCAAATTATTCATGGTCATTTGGAGGTTCAGGTGTCACAGCATCAAATACTTATGGCAACTTTGGAATATTTTCAGTTACTTTAACTGTTACTGACAATGAAGGAGCTACGGGCTCTTCAACCCAATCAGTTACATTGACTGATCCAAATGCTTCTATACTTACAAATGGTGTAGCGAAAACGGGATTATCTGGTGCACTAAATTCACAGTCTAATTTCAGCATGAATGTACCAGCTGGTGCCACAAACCTTACCTTTAATATGAGTGGCGGGACTGGTGATGCTGATTTGTATGTTCGATTTGGCTCAGCTCCAACATTAGATACATGGGATTGTCGCCCTTATGTCGGAGGAAACTCTGAAAGTTGTCCTGTATCTCCAGCTCAAGCTGGTGTTTATCATGTCATGATAGTTGCCTTTTCTGCATATACTGGTGTTAGCTTAACGGGTAGCTATTCTGCAACTGTTCCAAATGTAGCACCCAATGCTTCATTTACATTCAACTGTACCAACTTAAGCTGTAGCTTTAATGGCTCAGGTAGTTCAGACAGTGATGGCAGTATTGCAAGTTACTCATGGTCCTTTGGTGGTTCAGGCGTAACAACTTCAAATACATTTAACAGCGCTGGTACTTATTCAGTTACTCTTACTGTTACAGATGATGACGGCGCAACTGATACCCAAACTAAATCTGTCACTGTAACCGCACCTGTAAATGTTGCACCAAATGCATCATTTACATCGAGTTGCAGCAATCTAACTTGTAGCTTTAATGCTTCAGGAAGTTCTGACAGTGATGGTTCGGTCTCTAACTATTCATGGTCATTTGGTGATTCAGGTGTTACAGCTTCAAACACTTATGCTAATGCTGGCACATTTTCAGTCACCTTAACTGTTACAGATAATGATGGTGCTACCGATACAGCAACAAATTCTGTAACCGTGACAGCTCCTCCAGTTGGCAATGTATTAACCAATGGCGTTGCAAAAACTGGTTTATCTGCTACTAAAGATAACAACCTTAACTTTACTATGGTCGTTCCAGCTGGCGCCACAGACCTAAACTTTGTCATGAGTGGCGGAACAGGCGATGCTGATTTATATGTTAAATTTGGAAGTGCTCCAACAACGTCATCTTATGATTGTCGTCCATTCGCTGGTGGCAACAGTGAAAGTTGTCCAGTGACCAATGCTCAAGCTGGCACATATTTTGTAATGATACGCGCTTATGCAACATTTAACGGTGTTAGCTTAACTGGTAGTTATTCAGCCAGCAGTGGTCAAGGATCTTTCTTTGAAAATACCAGCAATGTTAATATTCCAGACAATAATCCAGCAGGCGCTACCAGCAACGTCAGTGTTAGCAGAACGGGTGATTCAGGAAGTATCAAGATTACATACAGCATTGTTCACACTTATCGTGGTGACCTGAAAGTTGAGATAATCGCTCCTAATGGCGCATCAGCTGTACTTAGAGAACCAAGTGGAGGTGGTGCTGACAATATTAATGAAACCAATACCATTAATGCAGGTACTACTCCTGCTAGTGGAACATGGGGCCTGAAAGTAACTGATAATGCAGGTGCAGATACAGGTTTCATTGACTCATGGAGTATTGAATTCTTATAAATTTTTAGGATTAATGAAAATAAAAAAGCCCGATTAATTCGGGCTTTTTTTTGGATCAATATTACATAAGAAGCTCTAAAACAAATACGACTTTGTGTATTATAAACGAGTGATTTTTTTAGGCTGAAATTGGAGTGATACTCATCGTGATTTTTTGTATTCAGATTGCGCTAGAAGTTTTCAAGGTCAGGCTAAAACAAAGACGACTTTGTGCATTATAAACGAGTGATTTTTTTAGGCTTATTTGGAAACTTATGGCGTGATATGAATACAAAAAAAATGGTGGGCCCGCCCCGATTTGAACGGGGGACCTGCCGATTATGAGTCGGACGCTCTAACCAACTGAGCTACGGGCCCTAATATGCATCAACAAATTTAGTTGGTACTGGAAAAGGAAGCGTAGTATAACGCTTTCTTTAGAGAAATACATATATATTTGTAAAATTATAACTTTTTATAAAGGCTATTTAATCTCCCTATATTTATACTCAGTTCTGTTAAACTTTTCTCATTGGCAATCACGTCATTTGCAATGGCTAACCTTTGTTCTCTCGGACACTGACTTTGTATCATTTTTTTGGCTAAATTTTCTGTTATGGAATCACGCATTAATAATCTTTGCATTTGTATTTCTGGCTTTACATCAATGACCAATATCCTATCCAGCCAATCATAATGGCTACTTTCACATAACAATGGAATGACAATAATACAATAGCTGTTTTTAACTTTTCTAACCTTATCAATAATTGTAGATTGAATTAACGGGTGTAATATTGAATTGATTTGAGATAGTTTTTTTGAATTATTAAAAACAATCTCTCTCAATTTCTTCCTATTTAAATGCCTATCTTTAGTTAGAATTGCCATTCCAAACTGTTCAACCAGTTGTGCCAACCCTTTACTATTAGGTTTTACCACATCTCTGGCAATAATATCAGCATCTATGACAGCGCAACCTAATTCTTCAAATATTCGACTAGCTGCCGATTTTCCAGAAGCAATACCTCCTGTTAGTCCGATAGTGAAACATTTATTGGAATTCACAAAGATCTTGATGTTTATTGTAAGCCTGAATACTTCAGATACCAATCAATAATATTTTGTCCGTATAACATGGTAGTCCATATACCAACGGCCAAATACGGACCAAAAGGGATTTGTTTGTTTTTCTTGTTTTTATTAATCAATATAAATAATGACCCAAGAATTGCACCTACAAAAGAGGACATAATGATAATAACGACAACAGATTGCATCCCAAACCAAGCACCGCCTGCGGCTAACAATTTGAAATCTCCATAACCCATTCCGTCTTTTCCTGTTAGCAACTTAAAAATATGAAAAATAGACCACAATATCAAATAACCCAACAGTGCGCCTTTAATTGAAGTGTTGGTTTCTATAAATACAGTCCAGAGACTTATAAACAATCCCAACCACATTAAACTTAAGCTAAACTGATCGGGTATCACCATGGTATCAAAATCTATCAAAGCAATAGATATCAAAAACCATGTTAATATAACACCAAACAAAGATGCCAACGACCAGCCAAAATGATAAACTACAACCGTACTTAAAATTGCAGTAAGCAACTCTACTAACCAATAACGATTTGAAATTTTGGTTTTACAATTTGAGCATTTTCCTCTTAAAAAAACAAAACCAAGTACTGGTATATTTTCCCACGCTTTGATTTGATGGTTACAATTCTGACAATTTGAACGTGCCCAAATAATACTGGGAGGTCTTTCTTGTACCGAATACTTGTTTAAAGTTTCTTTTAACTCACTAAAAGTCTCAGTTAAATGAGAAATACTGTCATTGGTCCAGTCGTATTGCATGGACTTTGGAAATCGAAAGATAACCACATTTAAAAAGCTACCAATAAGTAAAGAAAAAACAAAGGTCAAAGCCAATAAAAGCATTGGTGATTGTTTTAAAACATAAACTAAATCCATTTTCTGTATTTACATCACGGCTGCTAGTTTGAATATTGGCAAGTACATGGCAACAATCATCACGCCAACAAGTCCACCAATTACAACCATTACCAAAGGCTCAATTAAACTACTCATGGCATCCACATCATTGGCTACTTCGGTTTCATAATAGTCTGCAACCTTTCCTAACATTGCATCTAAATTACCCGACTCTTCACCAATTGAGGCCATAGAGACAACCATATGCGGAAACAGGTTTACTTGTTGCATAGCCATTTGTAGTTGATGGCCAGTTGATACATCATTTTTTATTTTAACTACCGCTTCTTTGTATACAATATTACCAACTGCTCCTGATACGGTATCTAGTCCTTCAACAAGAGGAACACCTGCTGCAAAAGTTGTAGAAAGGGTCCTTGCAAATCGGGCAATTGCAGCATTGTTTAATATATTACCTACAATTGGAATCTTCAAAGATAGCCTGTCTAAGAAATGAGCAAATTTAAGCGAGCGTTTCTTCAACATAATAAAGCCAACAATAACGGCAACTACTGTGATGACATATCTGAAAAAGTTTTCCTGCAATGCTTCAGAGGCACGTACTACCATTTGTGTTAATGCAGGCAAATCTGCTCCGAAGCTCCTAAACATTTCTTCAAATTGGGGGACAACTTTCAATAAAAGCAAGGCGCTCACACCAAATGCAACAACCATAACAGCGGCTGGATAATACATGGCTTTTTTAATTTTACCTTTAATCTCTTCTGTTCTTTCTTTATATGTAGCAATGGTGTCTAATAATTCATCTAAAACACCAGCTTTTTCTCCTGCTGCAACCAGATTACAATAAAGCTCATCAAAATGTACAGGATGTTTAGTTAATGCCTCACTCAAACTTAAACCAGATTGAATGTCTATTTTAACTTTATTGATCAACTTTTGCATGTTTGGGTTTTTTTGCCCTCCCTCAATAATCTCAAAAGATTGCACCATTGGCACGCCCGATTCCATCATGGTTGCTAACTGGCGTGAAAACAAGGATATATCTTGAGCAGAAATCTTTTTACCTGAAGAGAAAATTGATTTTCTCTTTTTACTAATTTTATTAATTGTAATATTTTGACGACGCAGTTCCGATCGGGCTACTGTTTGGCTTTTTGCTTTGATATCACCTTTTATTTTTTTACCCGTTTTATCTTTCCCACTCCAGGAAAAAGTAGTGTACTCTACAATTGCATTTGATTTTGTTGCCATAATTTAATCTACCGTTATTCTATTTGCTTCAGTTAAACTTGTAATTCCATTTTTTACCTTCAATAATGCAGATATCCTTAAGTCTGGAATTTTATCTGTCAATGCTTGATCAGCAATTTCCAAGGCATTTCCACCTGCTAATATAATCCTCTTAATGTTGTCAGATAAAGGCATGACTTGATAAACACCGACTCTGCCTTTATATCCTTCTGTACATTTTCTACACCCTACTGCATCATAAATGTTCATCTCCTTGATATCTTCTTCTAAAAAGCCTTCTTTTAATAAAGCTTCTGGTGGATACTCCACTATGGTTTTACAATCATGCAACCTCCGCCCTAACCTTTGGGCTATCACCAATGAAACAGCTGATACAATATTAAATGGGGCAATCCCCATATTCATCAATCGGCTAATTGTTTCAGGAGCACTGTTTGTATGTAAAGTAGACAAGACCATATGACCCGTTTGAGCCGCTTTAATTGCAATTTCAGCCGTTTCTAAATCTCGAATCTCTCCAACCATTATTATATCTGGATCTTGTCTTAAAAATGACCTTAATGCCACTGAAAAGGTCATGCCTTGTCTGGTGTTTTGTTGTACTTGATTAATCCCATTAACACGTATTTCTACAGGATCCTCTACTGTTGAAATATTTGATCCATCTACATTTAATATATTGAGTGCTGTATACAGAGATACTGTTTTACCACTACCGGTTGGACCCGTCACCAAGACCATGCCATAGGGTTTATGAATGGCACTCAGAAACAGTTCTTTTTGCGGAAGCTCATAACCCAACATGTCAATGCCCATTCTAGCTGCTGATGCATCTAAAATACGCATAACTATTTTTTCACCAAATAAAGTTGGCAGTGTACTGACACGAAAATCTATAGATTTGGTCTTAGATAAATTTAATTTTACCCGTCCATCTTGAGGAACCCGCCTTTCAGCTATGTCCAATCTTGACATGACTTTAATCCTTGAAGAAATTTTCATGGTCAATCCAACAGGAGGCCTTGCCATGGTTTTAAGCATACCATCTATCCGATACCGTACTCTGTAATTTTTTTCATACGGTTCAAAGTGAATATCAGAAGCACCTCTTTTAATAGCATCTAATAAGACTTTATTGATAAATTTAACCACAGGAGTATCATCAGCATCACTGCTATCATTTGATTGAGCCTCCTCAATTACTGTGGAGTCTTCAAAATCTAAATCTTCTAACCCTTCATCATTTTCATCATCATCCATCATAGAGTCTGCTTCATTTAAAGCTTCATCAATGACAGAGACTAATATATCATACGGAACCACGATAGCTTCGACCGACATGTTGGTATGAAATTTAATTTCTTCAATTGCAATCACATTGGTTGGGTCTGAAACAGCTAAAAATAATTTATTACCCCTTTTAAACAGTGGTAACACTTTGTGCTTTTGAATTAATTTTTCCTCAACTAAATTGAGCGGCAGCATCCTCAAATCCATTGTAGATATATCAAAAATTGAAACTCCATATTCTTGAAATGATATGTTAGCAAGCTTATCTGAAGGAGCTATATTATTCTCAACCAAATATGCAAATAATGGAATTCGTCGTTTTTTTGAAGTTTTAACAGCGTCAATTGCATCCTCTTTAGTAATGATACTAGATGCAATTAACCGCTTCAAAGTTCCGTTTAACATTATTTTTGAGTCGTTTTTATCCATTTTTTATTTTTTTATTTGTGAAATAGAATTAAATATTTGTTTATATATCTGTACTTTACACGATTTTCTTAAGTTTTTGAACAACTATCTTAATCAATTTAACAATCCTTTATTGTGAAGGCCTACACATTTTCAATATATTACATTAAAAACTTTGCGTAGGCGAGACTAAAATAACTGATGTCGAGGTTCCAGTGATTTTATTAGGTGAATTTCATCAAGAACAAATTTACACAAAATAAGATGATAGATACAGATATTAACTGTCTTTAAAAACTGCATTGGACAAGACTTAAAATAGGTATCTACTTGTTTAAAATTTTAAACAGTATGAATTATGATTGTAATGAAATATTCTTCTTAAGAACATGTCAGAATAATATATTTTCCGCTATAATGATGCCCTTCAAAAATAATTATCAACGATAAGGGGTATCTAAATGAATTTTCATGAATATCAGGCAAAAGAAATATTTTCATCCTATGGAATACCAGTTCCTGCTGGATTAGTTGCCAGAACTGTTGAAGAAGCCGTTGCTGCAGCAGAAAAATTAGGAGGTGAGGCATGGGTTGTAAAAGCCCAAGTTCACGCAGGTGGGCGCGGAAAAGCTGGCGGAGTTAAATTTTCTACAAGTTTAGATGCTGTCAAAGAAAATGCCACCAACATGCTTGGCATGACCATAGAAACCTATCAAACTGGTGGCATGGCATTACCAGTTAATGAAGTCTTAATTACTGCAGCTGCCGATATTAAACAAGAAATTTATTTAAGCCTGCTAGTTGATAGAGCTAATAAGTGTTTATCCTTTGTTGTCTGTGCCCAAGGCGGCGTTGACATTGAAGAAGTTGCCAGAACAACGCCTGAATTAATCCATACGGTAATTGTTGAAAATGGCGAAGGCTTATATCCATATGAATGCCGTAAAGTTGGTTTTGACATGGGCTTAACATCAAAACAAGTTCGCCAATTAACCAACATCATGATGGCCTTGCATAAAATGTTTCTTGAAAAGGACTTGGCCTTGGTTGAGGTCAATCCACTCATTATAGATGGCAATGATGATATTGTTGCACTGGATGCAAAAATTGCCATTGATGACAATGCGTTATTTAGGCACAAAAATCTCGCCGCCTTGCGTGATAAAACCCAAGAAGATCCAGCCGAAGCAGAAGCCCTTGAGCATGAGTTGAATTATATCAAACTTGATGGGAATATTGCCTGTATGGTTAATGGAGCGGGTTTAGCTATGGCAACCATGGATGTGATTAAATTAAAAGGAGGTGATCCTGCAAACTTTTTAGATGTGGGTGGTGGTGCAACAGCAGCAAGAGTGGCCACAGCATTTAAAATCATCTTATCTGACAAAAATGTTAAATCAATATTGGTTAATATTTTTGGTGGTATTGTACGTTGTGATTTAATTGCTCAGGGCATTATTGATGCGATTAAAGAAGTCGGTGTACAACAGCCAATCATTGTCCGTTTAGAAGGTACAAATGTGGAACAAGGCAAAGCATTGATTGAACAAAGTGGTTTAGCGGTTATTGCTGCTGAAGATTTAGATGATGCGGCTAACAAAGCTGTAGCAGCAGTAGCATAGGAGAATAATAATGAGCGTATTAATTAATAAAGACACCAAAGTTGTGGTACAGGGATTTACTGGTTCACAAGGAACCTTCCATTCAGAACAAGCCATCGACTATGGTACTCAAATCGTAGGAGGTGTCACACCTGGTAAAGGTGGAACAACTCATTTGGATCGTCCTGTTTTCAACACGGTTGTAGATGCTGTTAAAGCCACAGGTGCTGATGCCAGTATGATATTGGTGCCACCTCCATTTGCAGCAGATGCCATTATGGAAGCCGTTGATGCAGGTATTAAAGTTATTATTTGTATTACTGAAGGCATTCCCGTATTGGACATGATGCGAGTCAAAGCCGTATTAGATACAAAACCTGATGTGAATTTAATTGGCCCCAATTGCCCAGGTGTGATTACTCCTGGCGAATGTAAAATTGGTATTATGCCTGGTGCCATTCACCGCGTTGGGACCATCGGTATTGTCTCTCGTTCGGGTACTTTAACCTATGAAGCCGTTCATCAAACAACCAAAGTAGGTTTGGGGCAAACCACGTGTATTGGCATTGGTGGTGACCCAATACAAGGCATGAATTTTGTAGATTGTCTGAAATTATTTCAAGCCGACCCTCAAACTGAAGGCATTATCATGGTGGGTGAAATTGGTGGATCAGCAGAAGAAGACGCAGCCCAATACATTCAAGATCATGTCACTAAACCCGTGGTTTCATACATTGCTGGAGTGACAGCTCCTGCTGGAAAACGCATGGGCCATGCTGGTGCGATTGTTGCAGGTGGCAAAGGCACTGCTCAAGCAAAATACGAAGCCCTTGAAGCAGCTGGTGTTGTTACCGTTAGATCTCCAACCTTGCTAGGGGAAGCGATTAAAAAGCTCGTTTCATAAAAATACATTCATAGGAATTAAAAGCCAGACATAACGTTTGGCTTTTTTATGTAAGCAAATTATGTGTTATAGTGTCTCATACATTAAGAACATATCAAAAGGTGATTAATTATGAAGTCGATTTTTAAATATTTATTGTTTTTTTTCTTCGTTTCTTTCAATGCCCAAGGAGCAGATTATTCTAAAATTGAAAAAGGTTATGAAATCAACTATATCGCGCTTTCAACCATGGTCTTAACACCAGAAGTAGCTAAAAACTATCACATCGGGCGTTCTAAATCCAAGGGCTTTGTCAATATTGCTGTCCTCAAACAAAATACTGGCGAAATATCTACTCCCGTTGAAGCCAATATCATCATCACTGTTAAGAATTTTTATGGCCAAAATAAAGAGGTCATACTGAACAAAATCAGTGAAAATGATGGAGCCATTTATTATATTGGAGTCTTCTCAGTAAGCAGTAAAGAGACGATTAAATTTAAAGCACAAATTCAGCCCAGTGATAGCAAAGTTGCCATCGACATTAATTTTGAACAAGAGTTTTACACTGACTGATTATTTACAAACCTTTGTATAAATAATTTTTACCTTTTGGATGGTTTTTAAAACGGCGGTGAACCCATAAATATTGTTCTGGGTGTTTTCTAATTTCCTCTTCAAACAAACGGTTCATTTGGGTTAAACTCGTCTCAATATCCGCATTTTTAAAATAATCTAAGGGTTTGTGAAAGTGGATTTTCCAGCAAGTTTTTCCTTTTTCATTTTTACCACGAAAGGCAAACCATGGAATGACAGGTGATTGACTCACTTGTGCCAACCTCACAGGTGCAATAACTGTTGCCGCAGGTTGTGCAAAAAATTCAATGTATTGACACTGGTAGGAAAAATTTTGATCCGGCACGTAATAAACTGGATTATTGGCTTTTAAAGATTTCAGTACTGTTCTGACATCTTTTTTATCAATGGTTTTTTCACAATGAGCACGCCTAGCCTTATCGATGTGTGCTTCGAAGATTTTATTATTATGTTGTCTTGCCAACATATGGCCTTTATTTTGTAGCTGATTGTTAATGGCTCTGATGGTTAACTCAATCGAATGCAAATGACAACTCAACAATATACAACCTTTGTTATTCTTAAAAGCCTGTTCTACATGTTCTAGCCCTGAAAACTCAAACCTATTATCAATTTTATTTTGCTTACTCCAAAAAGCAATTATTGTTTCTGCAAATCCTATCCCTGTTGAAACCAGATTATTTTTTAATAATTGTTTTTGTTTTTCATCTGGCATTTCTGGAAAACACAAAGCAATGTTTCGTTTCGCGATTTTCTTTCTTTTATTAGCTATCAGCCAAGTTAAATATCCTAAAAAACCGCCTATTTTTAAAATCATTTCAAGGGGTAGTTTTGCTATCAGTTTAGCCATGCCAACAAATAAATTAGTTTTTATTTTCTTATAAATCAAAATCTATTTATCCAATTTATTTTGTTGTAATTCATATAATTTTGCGTACTTTAAAAAAGCATACTTGGTATTTAGTTTGGCATTGACAAACCCAGCCCACCCATTCAATATTTGCCTGCGGATAAAATATTGTTTAAAGAAACACCACACTGGATAAACCATCAGCTTGATTGGATGCACTTTTTTTCCTTGTTTAAATTTTTGTTCGGCTGCCAACTGACTATATTGGTTAATTTTTTCCAGTTTCCGCTGGATTGAAGTCTCACCATAATGTTTAATTATTGCATTTAAAATTGAAATTCGACCGCTGGATTGAATCGACTCATGAACCAAATCATTGGATACTTTGGCTTTGGTTTTATCAAACAATCTGACAAATTTATTCATGTGTACCCATGAACGTGACCATTGCCAAAACACCCATTCTCGTCTGGGCAACTCATAAGCCTCTGCCTTTGGTGTTTGGGATTTCCAGGATTTTATGGTTTCTTGTGCTTGATCCGTTAAAAACTCATCTGAGTCCAACAAGAAAACCCAGTCATGACTACACAGATTAATGGCATCCTGTTTTTGTTGAGAATAGCCTTTAAACTTTTGTTGATGAACCCTACATTTTAACGGCTGTAATAAATCCATGGTTTTATCTGTACTCAATGAATCAAGCACAATAATTTCATCAACAAACTTTAAACTTTCAATACATTTAACAATGGTGTCTTCATTGTTAAAGCAGGTAATAACTGCTGATAATTTAATCATCGTTATTACTCATAATAATAAGCCCTGCACCACAGAACCAAATACATATTGACCAAAATGAAGCAAAGATTGAATAGAGACTGGTTATTGGTAAAAAGGCACTACTTAAAGCAATTAAAAATGCCCAAGAATAATCTCCATTATAATGGCTTCTAACAAACCTCATCAATTTGACAAGTGCGAAAACAAATAATATTAAACCAATGATTCCAGTTTCTGACAAGACCTCAAGCAACCAATGATGAGCGTGCATGCCAACTCCTTTCTTTTTCTTTTGTTGCCAATAATCATCTTGACTGGCAAATTGTGGATAGGCTTCACGAAAAGCATGTGCACCAACACCATTAATTGGATGTTGTTGTATCATAGCCCATGACGTTTTCCAAATCGACAACCGATCCGCCAAGGCAAAATCCAGTCCTGCCTGAGAACCATCAAATGCTTTTACTGAACGCTCTATTCTCTGTTGAAACTCAGGAGATATAAACCACAGGGAAACAAGCAAGACCACTGTTACAGCAAAAGCTTTTAACAACAATAAAAATCGCCTTTGCTTAACATGATGAAACCAATACGCCACCAAAGTGAATAACATCATAATCCAAGCTGAACGAGTCCCTGAAAGTATTATTGTGATAATAATGACCAATGTTAGCAACCATCTTATTACAGAGTTGTGCTTCTTTAGGGCAATCATGACAATCGGTAATAACAATGCCAAAACAGGGCCAAGCTTGACATGGTGCTCTCCAAATATTCCATTCAGTCGACCAACATAACTGCTGCGACCAACCAAATCAATACCAACAAAATATTGAATGATGGCATCAAATGACCAAAACACTATCAAAAAAGCAATTAACTTGACCAGTAGCTTAAAATGTTCACGCTTTAGATAGATTAATAATGCCACAGTGGACAAATAGAAACGCAGGCTAGCCAAAGCCACTAAAAGCGTTTTGTCTTGCCAATAAGAATCCGTTGCTGAAAACAGTATCATCAGGAGATAACATAAATAGACCAATGACAAAATTTTAAATTGATTGCTACGTTTTAATGTATTGGCGTGTTTAATTAGCGCATATATTCCCATGATTGATAAACACAGTATCGGCAATTCGGTATAACGAGAAAAGGGCAGCAAAATCATGACCATTAAAAACAAAACCATGACTGCTTTTGATGAATTAATCTTCACTAGTTAGTCCTTGGTATAATTCTATGGTTTTTTGTAACATGTTGTTTAATAAAAATGGCTGTGTGTTGTCAACTTTAGGCTTTGATTCAAGTATTTTGTTAATTGTATCTGACAATTGTTGTTGGTCTCCCAACTCAACTTTTCCTTGCGGGAATATTTCTGTTAATATTTCTCCTACTCCACCATGGTTATAGCCAACTACTGGCGTACCAATTGCCAGTGATTCAACAACGGTTCTTCCAAATGATTCGGGGCGAATTGAGGTCGAAACCACGACGTCTGCAACGGCATATAGTTCTGCCATTGATGATTGTAATCCAGCCCAAACGATACGGTTCTTTACATTGTTTTCCTTAAACCAATGATAAAGTCTGGCTGCATATAAATCATTTTCAGGATTGGCTGTCAATACCAGCTTGGCGTCATTGTCTGTACTTAGCAACCATGTTAATAATTCTTTGGCTCCTTTCAAATCTGTTAGTCTTCCTGGTAACAATACTATTTTATGTCCAACCAACTGGTGATGTTGTTTATACCATTTTTGTAACCACATCACATCTGCTTCAAATCCATAACTAAATTTTTTGGGGTTGATGCCACGATATATGAGTTGTGGCTCGCTTTTCAAATCTTGAGCATAATTATCTTTAACATAATTATATGCCGTTTGAGAAACAGCGATAACTTTATCGCCACGCGCCATAATTGATGAATACTTTTTAATTGAATAAAGGCCATGGATAGTGGTTATAAACTTTGGCTTGTGTTTTTTAATTTTTGCTATGGCTTTATAAGAAAGCCATGCTGGCAACCTAGATCTTGCATGGACAATATCTACCTGTCTATTGATAAAGAGTTTTACTAATTGATTAATTAACAACAAGGTAAAAAGCGACTTCTTACCCACATTTATTTCTATGTGCTCTACCTTATTTGATAATTCTTGTAACAATCGACCACCTGCTGAAACAATAATTGAGGTATGACCGAGATCAGCTAAATAATTAGCCACTTCCACTGTCCCTCGCTCTACTCCTCCAGCATTCATAGCTGGCAGTATTTGTACTACAACAAGAGCTTGGCTCATATATAAAAATTATGGCTTGTCTAAACTAAAACAGTTACCACAATATTGACATTGCGCTTTTCCTTTTTCATCAAGCTCTAAGTATACTTTTGGATGTGAATTCCAGGTCGCACTGCCTTTGGTTGGACACGATAATGGCAAATCACCGGCAGTGATGTGGATTATTGCTTGTTGGTTTAGGTTTTTTTCTGCAACTGGTTGGTTCATTTTTCATCTCGAACATTATTTTAGTGTATTATAAGAGTTAATTTAGTAATCCACAAGAATTCACATCCATTGAAAAAGTTAAATCACATTTGGATATTTAGTGACAGCATCAAAGGCCACGAAATACAAAGTCAAGCACTGGCATCTAAGCTTGCCAACAATGTCAGTTTGTTTCATTGTAGCTTACGCCAACCTTGGCTCAGCTTTGCCCCAAAAATACTGCCCAGGTTTGGTAAAAACATAATATGGGAAAATCAAAAACCTGATTTAAATCATTGCCCTGATGCGATCATAACTTGTGGTAGACGCATGGCCGCCATTGGCAAATATTACAAAAAACTAAGTAATAGTAAACATGTTCAAATATTAAATCCTGGTGATAATCATCACAACTATGATGTAATGGTCTGCCCAGAACACGATGGATTATCGGGTGACAATATTATAAACAGTAAAGGTAGCTTACATCAGATTTCCACCGCTTGGTTAGCCAAGAAAAAAAGTGATTGTCAAAAACACCAGAAAATCACTAACAATAAAATTATCAGTTTATTTATTGGCAACCCAACAACAATGTTTTTTAAACAGCTCGAAGATTTATCAACTAAAAT
>Ga0256845_1001472_pt1 | contig 18850 bp, 9 predicted proteins | sample RiftiametaG_FD_189101 | JGI IMG/M metagenome (GOLD analysis project Ga0256845, IMG submission 189101) | Tube worm associated microbial communities from hydrothermal vent at the East Pacific Rise, Pacific Ocean - Riftia | ecosystem: Host-associated > Annelida > Integument > Unclassified ...
TCTTTACGCTTTATTATAAGAATGAAAGTAACCCAACACATACAAGAAGCGAAAGAAACACTATTTTCTTTTGAAATTTTACCACCATTAAAGGGGAAAAGTATTCAATCTATTTACGATGGTATTGATCCTTTGATGGAGTTTAAGCCGAAGTTTGTGAATGTTACTTACCATAGAGAAGAATTCATTTACAAAGAAAGGGAGAATGGTTTATTGGAGAAAATAGCCATTCGAAAACGACCTGGAACTGTGGGGATTTGCGCTGCAATCATGAACAGATATGATGTAGATGCTGTTCCTCATTTAATTTGTGGAGGTTTTAGCAAAGAAGAAACAGAAAATGCTTTAATCGACCTTCAGTTTTTAGGGATAGACAATGTTCTCGCTTTACGAGGTGATTCTATCAAAACAGAATCGAATTTCCGTCCACATAAAGATGGACATTCTTTTGCAAAAGAATTGATTGGACAAGTTTCTGAAATGAATCAAGGGAATTATTTAATGGATGATATTCATCTTGAACCTACTGATTTTTGTATCGGTGCGGCTGGTTACCCAGAGAAGCATTTTGAAGCGATGAATCTATCAACGGATTTAATTCACCTCAAGCAAAAAGTGGATGCGGGTGCTGAATACATCGTAACTCAAATGTTTTTTGACAATAAAAAATACTTTGATTTTGTAGATGCATGTCGAAAAGCTGGAATCAGTGTTCCGATTATACCAGGATTGAAACCGATTAAATCAATGAATCACATTTCGTTTTTGCCAAAATTCTTCCACATTGATTATCCTGAAGAATTATCCAAAGATTTATTGAAATGTAAGAACAATAACGACGTTAAAAATTTAGGAATCGAATGGGGAATTCACCAGTCGATTGAATTAAAAAAAGCTGGAGTACCATGTATACACTATTATACAATGTCTAATTCCGAATCTGTAAAAGCCATCGCTCAAAAAACATTTTAAATTATGAAAAAAGCCACATTATTTTTAGCTATTCTTTTGATTTCAACCATTTCAATGGCGCAAAAGAAAGAGAAATTACACTTAACAAATGCTCTTGTGATTGCTCAATTGGATAATCCTGAAGATAGGTATACACTTGAGATTAACATGACAGAATTGTTAACTTCGAGAGGTGTCAAAGCATTTCCTTCTTTGAATTACATGAAACAAGGAGGTGATTCTCAAATTTTAGCTTCAGATTCTATTCAAAAAATAATGTTAGAAGCGGGTGTTGATACTTATGTAATCATCACAATCCGTGGTTACGATAAACGGTTTAAAAAATCCAAAAGAAAAGAAAGCCTTGAAACAACATTAAGTGAAGGTGGTATTTTTGATTTGTATAGAACAGACATTGTTTCCATTAGTTTTGAATTCAAGTTTTATCGAAATGGAGAAATGGTTTATTCTGACATTAGAAGATGTGGAAATATCAGTGATAGATCAACCGTTATAAAACGTTTTCGTAAAAAAGTAGGAAAAAGAATTTTTAAGTGGATGAAGTAGTAAAATACTTTTTTAGATCAATAAACTGGCTTGATATAATTTTAAATCATCCCAAGTAAATTGACTGCCGACTCTTTCTTTCAAAGGAGTTAATGAACCGCCATCATAATCATCAAAGAAGTCTGAGAGTTTGTTTCTCATTGGTGCTTCCATTACTTCAGAGAGTTCTATTTTCTCTAACTTAATTAATCGAGCACAATGTGTACTTACTGTACCTATCGATAACTGTCTTTCTTTGGCAATTTCAGAAATAGGCATACCGTCCTTGATTAAAGACAACGTTTTGTCGTAAGTAGATACTTTTTCTTTTTTACTCTTCTTCTTTTGAATGCTTTTAGTCTTTAAATGGACAAAATCAGTGTCAAAATCAAAGGTTGAATTATTTGTCCTCATCTCATTTTTAACCAATTCAATTTTCGCAGCTTTATAGTTTTTAATGTCAGAATCCGTTAGAATAGATTTATCTATTTTTCGACCATCTTTCACTGATTGCAAAAGAATATTTGTTTTTTTGAGTTTAAGGATAACAGTTGTGAGTAATAGGTCTAAATCCTCTAACTCTTCATTGTATTGTTTGGTATTTTTTAGCTGTTGTAATTCAGCCATTTTTTTAAGATTGGCATATAGAACTCCATCCAAAATTTTATAAAAATAGTTGAATCCAGCATCAACACGTTTAAAAACGTGTTCAATATCTATCGGTCGAACAGAAAATAATCGACTCAATTCATTTCTAAATTTACGAGAAGTTTCTGCAGTTTTAGAAACTTGCTGAGTTTGCATACTCACCCATGCGTTATTTTTACCTTTCATGGTTTTAGCGCCTTGGTTTTTGTAGCTAGCCTCATGGGATTGCCATCCACTAATTAGATCAAACCAATCGTATGTTAGTGTCAATTCATCGTATAGAAAGCCAAGAGTTGATTCTTCTAATTGTTCCGTTAGAACTTTTTCATCTACTTTAGATTTCGAATAAGCAACAACATTTGCATCATTGTTTAATCCATTCAATCGAATTGGCTTTAGTAATACCATCCCTTCCAGAGAACGCAATCTTGACAAAGCTACATATGCTTGCCCGGCAACAAAAACCTTAGATACATCAAGAATTGCTTTGTCAAACGTTAATCCTTGACTTTTGTGTACAGTTATAGCCCACGCCAACTTTAAAGGGTAGTGAACAAACGTACCCAAAACTTTCTCTTCCACCTCACCATTGGTTTGGTCTAAGGAATATTGAATATTATTCCATTCATATTTTTCAACAGAGATTGTTTTGTTTTCTTCGGGAAAGTGGACGTTAATTTCTTCTTTATTAATCGATTCAATGCGCCCCATTTTCCCATTGTAAAAGGCTTTGTCAAAAGAAATGTCATTTTTAATAAACATTACTTGCGCTCCAACTTTTAACTCCATCGTCTCTTCAATAGGGAATAAGTTTTCCGGAAATTTTCCGACAACTTCAGCTTGATAATATTCAGATTTTCCTTTTATTTTTTGAAGCGCTTCTTTATTGATACGGTCAGCATCATTATTGTGAGTTGTAAGCGTAATATATCCTGCTTGTTCAGTTGCGTCGAAATCTGGCTGAACATATTTATTAAGTAGTGTCAGATCCTCTTCAGTGATGGTGTTGTTTCTTAAGTTATTCAATACTGAAAGAAAGACTTCGTCATCTTGACGGTAAACTTTCTCTAGTTCTATATATAAAGGAGGGGCTTCTTGAACTGAAAGTGCGTTAAAGAAAAAGATTCCAGCATAATACTTACTTAAAAATGTCCACTCTTGTGGTTTGATAACTGGTGGTAATTGCAATAAATCTCCAATAAAAAGCACCTGACAGCCACCAAAAGGTTTGTTTATTTTACGGACATTTCGCATAACCCAATCTATGGCATCTAAAACATCTGCTCGAAGCATACTCACTTCATCAATAATCAACAATTCAAGATTCTGAATCAACGATTTACGGGTAGCATTCATCCTAAAATGACGCATTAAAGTTGATTTTGTTTCAAGTTTTACATAGTCAGAGAATTGAGCAGAACTTTCGAAATCAGGTATAAATCCACCAAAAGGCAATTGAAAAAATGAATGAATGGTAACACCACCTGCGTTTAAAGCAGCAATACCAGTTGGCGCAACAATAACCGTCTGCTTGTAGGTTGAGCGAACAATTTTTTTTAGAAGTGTTGTTTTTCCTGTTCCAGCTTTTCCTGTTAAGAAAATGGAACGATTCGTTTGATTGATGAATTGCTCCGTAAATTCAGCAATTTGATTGGTTTGTTCACTCATTATTTGTCTTGACTTTTCTAGAGGTTTAGGTGTTCTAAATTAAGTTAAGTAAATTTTTTAATTGAACAATAAATAAAATAAAAAATTTATTACTTAGCCAAAGAAACATTTGATAAAGAAACAACCATATCAATATTGCAGTTGATTGGTTGAGGAGCTTTACTTGGTAAGTAGTCAAATAAGATAATTAAACCTGTTTTGTTGAATGTTTCATCAAGGTTTATAGGGTACATTGTTATCTTTTTACCTTCTAAAGTTACTTCGATAGAAGTACAAGCCTCTGTATTTATAATTAGACCTTTAGTTTGATTATTATCTGTTGTTTCACTGTTTTTAGATGTGCCACAAGAGAGTAGTGATAGTGATAGAATAAGAAAAAAAGTTTTCATAATAATTTGGAGTATAATGTATATCCCAAAATTAAACAATTTAAGTTTAGAACTTCAACAATAAAGTCATAAAAATTAACGTTTTTTGTAATTTATTAATAAATAAGTGTTAATTTTAGTTGATTAAACTATAAAATTAAACTGTTATGAAAAAAACTATTTTAGGAATATGCCTCAGTGTTCCAACACTTTTTTTTGCACAAGAAGTTGACCAAGTAAAACAGGTCAATATGCAAAATATTGAGTGGGGAACAGAATCACATGTGATTCCATGTTCGAACTTTTCAATTTCTCAACCTTTGAGAGAATTGATGAAAACAGATCCTTCTGAAGTAAAAAGTAAGAATAAAAAAATGAAAGAATATCCTGATAAAAGGGATATGCCTGTTCAAACTTTTGTATACAACCCAAAAGATAATGGGTCTGAATATGGAAATGATCCTTCTATGGTTCAGTCTGAGTTTGGAAGAAATAATGGGCAGCCAACTAATAAAGCTTTAGAACAAAATTTTGCTGGTCAAGCACCAAGTGTTGGTTTTAGACCTTACGATCCGTCAGGAGCTGTTGGTCCAAATCACTTTATTCAAGCTATCAATGGTGATACCTACAGAATTTGGAACAAAACTGGAGGTATAATGGCAAGTGGAAACATTAGTGCTTTATTTCCATCAGGAAACGGAGACGGTGATCCAATTGTTTTGTATGATAAAACAGCAGACCGTTGGTTTATGGCTCAATTTGCCGGTAGTGGAGGTGGAAATGGTATTTATATTGCTATTTCTCAAACTCCTGATCCACTTGGATCATGGTATACCTATGAGTTTACTTCATCAGATTTTCCAGATTATTTGAAGTTTTCAGCTTGGCAAGACGGTTATTATATGACTGCAAATTACTCACAAAAAATATTTGCTTTTAATAGAGACAAAATGCTAGCAGGTGATGCATCTGCTGAAGCTGTTTTTCAAGCTTTTAATCCGCCTACTGGTGGGGGCTTTTTCGTTCCGTTACCTGCAGACGCGTCTGATGGAACTCTTCCGGGGTCAGGAACTCCTTGTCCTATATTTTCATATTCTGATAACGCTTGGCCAGGAGGAAATATTGATGCTGTAAATATTTTTAATGCCTCTGTTACATGGGCAGGAGCAGGTTCTGCTCTGAATGTTACTTCTGGTGGTAATTTACCCACGAATGCTTTCGACGCTTCTTATGAAGCAAGTTGGAATGATATCCCTCAACAAGGAACAGCACAAAAACTTGACGGTATTGGTGGTGCAATGATGTTTAGAGCACAATGGAAAACTTGGCCTGGTTATAATTCAGTGGTTTTGAATTGGGCTGTAAAAGTAAGTAATTCTCAAAGAGGTATCTACTGGTGTGAGCTAAGACAAGATCAGAGTACGAATGTTTGGTCAATTTACCAACAAGGTATTTATGCTCCTGGGACGGAGTCGTTTTGGTTAGGTAGTATTGTAATGAATGATGCTGGTGATATTGGACTTTCTTATGCTAAATCAGGTACGTCAACTTATATGTCTTTAGGTTATGCTGGTCGTCATGCGTCAGATCCTTTAGGAACTCTTCCTATTGCTGAGGTTATAGCGATAGCTGGAGGTGGTTCTCAAACAGGAATAAATCGTGTAGGAGATTACGCACAAGCTACTTTAGATCCTGATGGACAAACATTTTGGTATACAGGTGAATATATTGGAGCTGGAGGTAATGTAAAAACAAGAATCTATTCTTATACTTTTGCTTCTCCATGTACACCTCCTACAACTCAAGCAACAGGTTACAGTTCTTCAGCGATTGGAGACAACCAAATGACAATTTCTTGGGCAAATGGAAACGGTGATAGAAGAATCGTTTTGGCACATGAAGGTGCAGCTGTGAATGCAAATCTAGGAGGTGGTTCTTCTTATACTGCTAATGCAGTGTTCGGAAATGGTGACCAAATAGGAACAGGAAATTATGTTGTGTATGACGGAACAGGAACATCTGTTACTGTAACTGGATTAACAGAAGGAACAGATTATCATTATTCTGTTTTTGAATATACGTCAGCTACAAATTGTTATTTGACACCTGCTTTAGTAGGAACTTCAACGACAACTGGTGTAGCACCATGTGTTATATGTAGTGATGTTGCTTCTGCAACTGATGATGATACAGGTTTGACTAATGTGACCTTTAATACCATTTCGAATACTTCTATAGGTGCTCCTGCTTATACTGATAATACAAGTACTTCTACTGACTTAAGTATAGGACAGTCCTATAACTTATCTGTAGAAGTAAATTCAGCTGGAGCATATACAATAAACACAAAAGCATGGATTGATTGGAATCAAAATTGTGTATTTACAGATCCAGGAGAAGAGTATGACTTAGGTGATGCTATTTCTGTTACTAGTGGTACTCCAAGTTTATCTCCAGTTTCTATTACAGTTCCAGGTGGTGCATCTTTAGGAAATACTGTGATGAGAATTAGAACTACTTATAATGTAGCTCCAACTCCTTGTGGTGATCAAGATTACAGTGAAGCAGAAGATTACACAATAAATGTTGTAAATCCTTCAGCTCCACCTGTCGCTTCTTTTACACCACCATCAGCTGTTTGTTTAGGTGCCGCAGTTACTTTTACAGATGCTTCTACTGGAGCAACAGGATGGTCTTGGGATTTCGGTGATGGTTCTTCTGCAGTTACTACACAGAATCCTTCTTATACTTATACTGTTGCAGGAACTTATACGGTAATATTAACAGTAACAAATGCTAATGGGAATGATAATACTTCTTCAACAGTAACAATAGGTTTACCTACTTCAAGTACTCAATCATTTGATATTTGCCAAGGTGCTTCTGTTACAGTTGGGTCAAGTACTTATACTACTTCAGGAACATTTACAGATGTTTTAACAAATGCAATTGGGTGTGATAGTACAGTAATTTCTACAGTTGTTGTTAATCCTTTGCCTACTGTATCAACAACACCAACAAACATTGGACTTATTTGTTCTTATTCTGACCCAATTACCTTGGTAGGAGCACCTGCAGGTGGAACATTCTCTGGTAATGGTGTAACTGGATCTACTTTTAATCCTGGTATTGCTGGAGTAGGTAATCAAACAATTACTTTTACTTATACAGATGCTAACGGTTGTACAAATACAACTACAATTTCTGCTCAAGTAGATGCTTGTGCTGGAATTGAAGAACAAGCATTAGAAGGTGTTGCTTTATTTCCAAGTCCAAATGATGGTCACTTTGTGATTGTTGGTTTAGATGAGGGTTCGGAATACAGTATTTATGATGAAAAAGGTCGCTTGATTTTAAAAGCTATTGTAGATACAGATCCAACTAAAGTTACTCTTCCAGTTGTTGAAACAGGTATGTATTACTTACAATCAACTAAGAATGGTAAGCTTGGTAGAATCAAATTCTTAATTGCGAAATAAAGAAATTTATTTTTATACGAGAAAGCTGGAATCGAAAGATTCCAGCTTTTTTTATTCAACAGAATTAAGTTTTTTTTAAGATTTCAATAATATATAGATTCATGTAATACTGCATGTATTAGTTTTCTTACCTTTGAATATTAGTTATACACTAAATTAAAACTATATGAAAAAAACCCTAATAGGATTATGTCTTAGCTTTCCTGCAATATTATTTGCACAAGAGACAGAATCAACAGCAAAACAGATAGGACAAGAAATTGAATGGGGAACAGAATCCCATGTTATTCAATGTTCTAATTTTATTATTACTGCTCCATTAAGGGATTTAATGGAAAAAGATTTTGAAGACAACCAAAATGTAGGTCAAATAACAGGAGAACATCAAGATAAAAGAAATATGCCTGTTCAAACTTTTGTTTATAACGAAGAAGAAGATGGTGTTGAATATGGAAATGACCCTTCAATTATTCAAGACAAACATGGAGATAAAAGCGGAACGAATAAAGTGTTACTTCAAAATTGGTATGGACAATCTGCATCTGGTTTTAGACCTTTTGATCCTACAGGAGCAGCAGGACCGAACCATTTCATTCAGGCAGTCAATGGAGATAAGTATAAAATATGGAGTAAAACAGGTCAATCTTTAGGTGGAGGAAGTATAAGTTCTTTGTTTCCTTCTGGAAATGGGGATGGGGATCCAATTGTACTATATGATAAAGAAGCTGATCGTTGGTTTATGGCTCAGTTTTCCGGAGGTGGTTCAAATAAAATTTTTATTGCAATATCTCAAACAGCTGATCCTCTTGATTCTTGGTATTCTTATGAATTTAATTCACCAAGTTTCCCTGATTATTTAAAATTCTCAGCGTGGCAAGACGGTTATTATATGACAGCTAATTTCTCTCAAAAAATATTTGCGTTTAATCGTACAAAAATGTTAGCTGGAGATCCTTCTTCAGAAGTTGTTTTTCAATCTTTTAACCCACCAACTGGTGGAGGGTTTTTCGTACCGATGCCTGCTGATGCTTCTGATGGAGTAATGCCTGGTTCAGGAACTCCTTGTCCAATTTTTTCATATACTGATAATGGATGGGGTGGTTCAAATATTGATGCAGTTAAAATTTATAACGCAAGTGTAACTTGGAATGGGTCTTCTTCAAATTTACAAGTTGCTTCAAGTATAACTTTACCGACAAATGCTTTTAATGCTTCTTACAGTTCATCTTGGAATGATATTCCTCAGAAAGGAACTTCACAAAAATTAGATGGAATTGGAGGAGTGATTTGGTTTAGAGTTCAATGGAAAAAATGGCAAGGGTATAACTCTGCTGTTTTGAATTGGGGAGTTAAAATTAATGCGAATCAAAGAGGAATTTTTTGGTGTGAATTAAGGCAAGATCAAAATTCCGGGGTTTGGTCAGTTTATCAACAAGGTATTTATGCTCCAGGATCAGATTCATATTGGTTAAGTGGAATTGTAATGAATGATGTGGGAGATATTGCGCTTGCTTATGCAAAATCAAGTACGAATACATATATGACATTAGGTTATACAGGTAGACACGCATCTGACCCATTAGGTACTATGCCTTTAGGTGAAGGTATAGCAGTTCATGGAGGAGGTTCTCAAGGTGGGGGTAACCGTGTTGGTGACTATGCTCAGTTAACTTTAGATCCTGATGGTCATACTTTCTGGTACACAGGTGAATACTTTCTTTCTGGAGGAAGTGCTAGAACAAGAGTTTATTCATTTAACCTTCAGGGACCTTTAGCAATAGAAGAACAATCTATTGATGGTATTTCTTTGTACCCGAGTCCAAACAACGGGAACTTCGCAGTCCAAGGATTAGATGAAGGTTCAGTTTATAGTATTTACGACGAAAATGGTCGTTTGATCTTTAGTGATGTTGTAACAAGTGTTGAAACACAAATATCTTTACCTATTGTTAAAACAGGTATTTACTTTTTAGAATCAACAAAAGATGACAAACAAAGTAAAATCAAATTTATCGTTACGAAATAAGACTTAAATAGAATTATAATTTTATAGCTGGAATCGTAAGGTTCCAGCTATTTTTTTTGTAAAAAACTTATGTGATAATGCTTGTACAGCAGTTTTTTATTCTTGCTGGTAAATGTAAACGAAATTGAAAAGTAGCCAACTCCAAAGGATATAAGGTTAAAAAATAATATTTCGACAAACTCAATATACTACTATGAAAATTGAATTATTATCAACACTAGTTTGTCCAGAATGTAGACACGAGAAAACAGAACAAATGCCAACGGACGCTTGTCAATATTTTTATGAATGTGAAAATTGCCACGTTGTCCTAAAACCGAATAAGGGAGATTGTTGTGTATTTTGTTCCTACGGAACAGTTCCGTGTCCACCAATTCAAGAGGATAAATCTTGCGGTGGAACAGATTGTTGTTCATGAAATTTATCAGTAGGGTCAACTTGCGAGTTGATCCTACTGATTTTATGCTTTTTCTAAAGTAATTTTAGTGTCTTCACTTTCGACCAAATCTGTGACTAAAGCAGCATTGTCAAGTATTGTGAAAACAACGTCATTGGCCAAAACTTCGTTGCAAATATACGATGAGTTGGTTTCAATTGCTTTTCTAATCTCTTCATTGGTTTCAACTTTTAAAAGAATACGATCTGTAACCTCTAGCCCAGAGTCTTTTCTTAAATTCTGTACTCTATTCACCAATTCTCTTGCAATTCCTTCTGCTTTTAAGTCAGCTGAAAGCGTTACATCTAAAGCAACCGTTAAATTTCCTTCTGAACTCACCAACCAACCAGGAATGTCTTGGGCAACGATTGTAAAATCTGTTGCATCAAGAGAAATTGATTCTCCATTAATTTCACCTGTCCAACCTTTGTTTATTTCAATTGCTGCAATATCATCTGAAGACAATTGAGCGACCATTCCAGCAATTGCTTTCATGTGTTTTCCGTATTTTGGACCAATTGTTTTGAAGTTTGGTTTTATACTTTTAACTAAAACGCTGTTGTCTTCATCCAATAACTCCAATTCTTTTACATTTACTTCAGAAAGAATTAAATCTTTAACATGGGTTATGTTGTCCGCAAATTCTTGATTCAAAACAGGAACCATTATTTTTTGCAATGGCTGACGAACTCTTAACCGTTCTTTTTTTCTTAAACCTAAAACCAATGAACAAGTTCGCTGAGCGATTTCCATTTGTGCTTCTAGTTTCACGTCGATAAATGATTCATTAACAACAGGGAATTCAGCTAAATGAATAGATTCTAATGTGCTTTTTCCACTTACTTTGTTCAGGTCTAAGAACAACTGATCCATAAAAAATGGTGCAATTGGTGAACTTAACAAAGCAACGGTTTCCAAACAAGTATACAATGTCTGATAAGCAGATAATTTATCTAATCTTCCAGCTTCATCCGTTGATTCTTTCCAATAACGTCTTCTACATAAACGTACAAACCAATTGGACAATTGATCTCCAACAAATTCTTGAATTAATCGGCCTGCTTTTGTTGGTTCGTAAGAGTTAAAAGCATCATCTACATTTTTGATCAAAGAATTTAACTTCGATAAAACCCAACGGTCAATTTCTGGACGTTTTTCTATGTTTAAATCATCTTCAGAATAATCAAATCCATCGATGTTTGCATACAAAGCAAAGAATGAATAGGTGTTGTAAAGTGTTCCGAAGAATTTACGTTGCACCTCTTTAATTCCATCCGTGTCAAATTTTAAATTATCCCAAGGTTGCGCATTGGTAATCATATACCAACGTGTTGGATCAGCACCGTATTGTTCTAACGTGTCAAATGGATCAACAGTATTGCCTAATCTTTTAGACATTTTAACACCGTTTTTATCCAAAACAAGTCCATTTGAAATTACATTTTTATAAGCAACAGAATCAAAAACCATCGTTGAAATAGCATGTAAAGTATAGAACCATCCTCTGGTTTGATCTACTCCCTCAGCGATAAAGTCTGCTGGGTAAGCTTTTTTATTATCGATTAAATCTTTGTTTTCAAATGGATAATGCCATTGTGCATAGGGCATAGACCCTGAATCAAACCAAACATCAATAAGGTCAGATTCACGTTTCATTACTTTCCCAGAATTAGAAATCAACGTGATGTCATCCATGTAATTTTTATGCAAATCAATCTTAGCATAATTCTCTTTGGACATATCATTTACTTCAAATGTATCCAAAGGATTTTCATTCATTAAACCAGCTTTTACTGCTTTTTCACATTCTTCTTTCAATTGTCCTACAGAAGAAATAAAAATTCTTTCATCTCCATCTTCTGTTGACCAAATTGGAATTGGAATTCCCCAATAACGTGATCGAGAAAGGTTCCAATCGTTCAAGTTTTCTAACCATTTTCCAAAACGACCTGTTCCAGTCGATGCTGGTTTCCAATTGATTGTTTTGTTTAATTCTGACATTCTTACCTTTCCATCTGTCGCTTTGATGAACCAAGAATCCAAAGGATAATACAAAATAGGTTTATCTGTTCTCCAGCAATGTGGGTAACTGTGGACGTATTTCTCCACTTTGAATGCTTTATTCTCTATTTTCAGTTTAATTGCTAATTCAACATCCGCTGATTTATCAGGAGCAGTTCCGTCGTCGTAATATTCATTTTTGACATATTTTCCTGCAAATTCTCCCATAGCATCAGAAAACTTACCTTGTAGATTAACCAACGGTTTTGGCTCACCTTTATCGTCTAAAACTAACATACCTGGTACACCTGCATCAGCCGCAACTTTAGCATCATCCGCACCAAAAGTAGGGGCAATGTGTACTATTCCTGTTCCATCTTCTGTGGTAACAAAATCTCCGATGATTACTTGAAATGCTTTCTCTGCATTTTCGTAAGGTAGAGCATACGGCAATAATTGTTCGTATTGAATTCCTGCTAAGTCTTTACCAACACATTCTCCTGCAATGAAAAATGGAATTTTTTTCCCGCCTTTTTCATAATTAGCTAATTCTTCTTCATTTTCTACACTGAAAAAGTTCTTAGAGAATTGGTAACTCACTAAATTCTTCGCAACAATAACTTGAATTGGTTCAAATGTATATTGGTTGAATGATTTTACTAAAACATATTCTATTTTTGGCCCAACACAAAGTGCTGTATTGGAAGGAAGAGTCCATGGGGTTGTCGTCCAAGCGAGGAAGTGGATGTTCTCCCCATCTCCAAATGGAGTTAATTGACCTGCTTTTATTTTGAACTGAGCAACAACTGTTGTGTCGGTAACGTCTTTATAACAACCTGGTTGATTGATTTCGTGCGAAGATAATCCTGTTCCTGCTTTTGGAGAGTACGGTTGAATTGTATATCCTTTGTAGATTAAATTCTTTTCGTACAATTGGCCCAATAACCACCAAACAGATTCCATGTATTTTGAATCGTAGGTAACGTATGGATCTTCCATGTCTACCCAGTAACCCATTTTATTGGTCAAATCTGCCCAAACATCCGTGTAACGCATTACAGCTTCACGGCAGGCTTTGTTGTAAGCATCGACAGAGATTTTAGTTCCAATGTCTTCTTTGGTTATGCCCAATTCCTTTTCAACGCCTAATTCAACAGGAAGTCCGTGTGTATCCCAACCAGCTTTACGTTTTACTTGAAAACCTTTCAGCGTTTTGTAACGGCAAAAAATATCTTTAATTGAACGTCCCATTACGTGGTGAATACCAGGTAAACCATTTGCAGATGGAGGCCCTTCGAAAAATATAAAAGGCTCTTTTCCTTCACGAGTTTCAATGGTTTTTTGGAAAATGTTTTCTTTCTCCCATTTCTCCATTATTCTTGAAGTTACTTCTGGTAAATTTAACCCCTTGTACGTTGTATATTTTTGACTCATGTTTTATCGCTGTTTGAATCTGCTAAGATAAGTAATTTTGATGGAAAGAGAAACATGAGAACGGTCATTTATTGAATGAGAAAGAGCTTGTACTTTTGTGTAAAAAATAAAGATGAAAGATTATAAAACAATGACGGTTGCAGAGATTGTAACTGATAAAATAGAAGCTGGAGACGTATTTAAAAAATATGACATTGATTTTTGTTGTGGTGGAGATGTTCAATTGACCGAAGTTTGTCAAGAAAACAACCTAGACATTGATGCAGTTGTTTCTGCTATTGAACAAAGTTCATCGACTGTTTTTTCTGCCCATGATTATAATGCATGGGATTTAGATTTTCTTGTAGATTTTGTGGTAAATACACACCATAAGTTTGTAGAAAAAGAAAGTCCTATTCTTTTGCAATATTCAGAGAAAGTAGCGCAAGTACATGGTGCTTCTCACCCAGAAGTGATTCGAATCAATGAATTAGCGAAAGCTTTAGTGGAGGAATTATTGGGTCACATGCAAAAAGAAGAAATGATTCTCTTTCCAAACATTAAAGCATTAGTAACTGCTTCAAAAAATGGAACGACGTATCAAGTTCCACCGTTTGGAAGTTTACAAAACCCAATAAATGTAATGGAATCTGAGCACGATGGTGCTGGAGACGTGATTAAAGAAATTAAGAAATTAACCAATGATTTCACTCCACCAGAAGATGCGTGTAACACATTTATTGCGCTTTATGCAAAGTTAGAAGCTTATCAGAATGATTTATTCCAACACATTCATATTGAGAATAACATCTTGTTTCCAAAAGCAGTTGAGTTAGAAAAGGATTTTATTTAGAATAAATACGAGTATAGATAAAGGGAGGGGATTTTAAATTCTCTCCCTTTTTATTTGATTATAGTACTACATTCACAATTCTTCCTGGAACAACAATCACTTTTTTCGGTGCTTTTCCATCCAACCATTTCAGTGCAATTTCATGCGCTAAAACTGCTGCTTCTACGTCTTTTGGATTCATTTCTGTTGGCAATTCGATCTTAAATCGCATTTTACCGTTGATGGAAACAGGATAAGTTATGTTTGCTTCTACCAAATGACTTTCATCGAAAATTGGAAAAGAGGCATAACTCAATGTGCCTGATTCGTGACCTAATTTCACCCATAATTCTTCAGAAATATGAGGTGCATAAGGCGAAAGCATAATCACTAATTCTTCTAAAATTGCTTTGTTGTTGCATTTTTGATCGTTGAGTTCGTTCACACAAATCATAAAGGCAGAAACACCAGTATTGAATGAATAGCGTTCTAAATCATCTGTAATTTTCTTAATCGTTTTGTGCAAAGTCTTCAACGCATCTTTTGAAGGCGCTTTTTCATCCAAAGCTACATTTCCTTGTTCATTGTGGAATAAACGCCACATTTTACGCAAGAAATTATGCACACCATTGATTCCTTTGGTGTCCCAAGGCTTACTTTGCTCCAATGGACCTAAGAACATTTCATACATACGTAAAGTATCTGCTCCAAATTGTTCCACCAACTCATCTGGCGTTTGAACATTGAACTTGGATTTTGACATTTTCTCTACTTCGTGACCACAAATGTAAGTTCCGTTTTCTTCTAAAATGAATTCAGCGTCTTTGTATTCTTCTCTCCAATTTTTAAATGCTTCTACATCGAGAACATCATTGTCAACCATAGAGATGTCTGCATGAATAGGAAGTGTTTCATACTCTCCTTTTTGTGTCGATGTAATAAATTTATTCGTGTCTTTAATTCGATACACAAAACTACTTCTCCCCAAAATCATTCCTTGGTTGATCATTTTTTGGAAGGGCTCGTCAAAAGGAATGAATCCCATATCGTTTAGAAATTTCGTCCAAAATCGAGCATACAATAAATGTCCCGTAGCATGTTCCGAACCACCGATGTATAAATCAACGTTCTTCCAATAATCGACTTTTTCTTTGCTTACAAATTCATTCTCATTCTTTGGATCCATGTAGCGCAAGAAATACCAAGAACTTCCTGCCCAACCTGGCATAGTATTGAATTCCATTCTATCGCCTTCAAAATGATTCCAAGCTTCTTTTTTGGCTCTTGCCAATGGCGGCTCACCATCTTCTGTCGGCAAATATTTATCTACTTCAGGTAAAGTAATTGGCAAACTAGCATCATCTACTAAATAAGGTGTCTCTCCTTTGTAATATACAGGAAAAGGTTCTCCCCAATATCTTTGTCGCGAGAAAACAGCATCTCTCAAACGGTAATTCGTTTCTCCTTTTCCAATACCTCTTTGTTGAATTTCATATATCGCCAATTTCATGGCTTTTTTGACTTTTAAATCATTCAAGAAGTCAGAATTTGCAATTACGCCTTCTTTTTCTGTGTATGCTTTTTCAGAAATATCAACATCTTTAAAAATGTTTTTGATTTCGATGTCAAAATGTTTTGCAAAATCCCAATCGCGTTGATCACCACAAGGAACGGCCATTACAGCACCTGTTCCGTAAGAAGCAAGTACATAATCACCAATCCAAACAGGAATTTTTTCTCCAGAGAATGGATGAACAGCATATGCACCGGTAAATTGACCGGTAATATTTTTCACATCAGCTTGCCTGTCTCTTTCCGATTTAAGCGATGCCTCTTTTTTATAATTTGCTACTCCTTCTTTGTATTCTGAAGTTGTGATTTCATCAACAAATGGATGTTCTGGTGCTAAAACCATGAATGAAACACCAAAAATTGTATCCGGACGTGTGGTGAAGACTTCGATTGAGAGTCCTGCACCTAATTCCGAAGAAGATAATTCGTTCTCTCCCTCCTTCAAAAGCAGTGCTTTTTCTTCTCTCCAAAGAGGGAAGTTTACAGATGCACCAACCGATTTTCCAATCCAATTACGCTGTTGGTCTTTGATAGAATCAGTCCAATCAATCGTATCTAAACCAGTCAATAAACGTTCAGCATACGCTTTAATTCTCATCGACCATTGGCGCATTAATTTTTGTTGTACAGGATGTCCACCTCGTTCAGAAACACCGTTTACAATTTCGTCGTTGGCTAAAACAGTTCCTAAAGCAGGACACCAATTTACCCAAGAATCAGCTAAATAAGCCAAGCGGTATTCTTGCAATACTTTTTCTTTTTCAACTTCAGAATAAGCATTCCATTCTTCAGCAGAGAAAATATCTTCTTTATCGGAACATGCATTTACATCAGCATTTCCATTCTTTTCAAAACCAGCGATTAATTTCTCAATCGATTCTGCTTTGTTAGAATTGTTATCGTAATAAGCATTGAATAGTTGTTTGAAAATCCACTGCGTCCATTTGTAATATTCTGGGGAAGAAGTTCTAATTTCACGGTCCCAGTCGAAAGAAAAACCAATTTTATCCATTTGGTCTCTGTATCGATTTATATTTTCTTTGGTTGTTACGGTTGGGTGTTGTCCGGTTTGAATGGCATATTGCTCAGCAGGCAATCCGAAAGAATCGTATCCCATTGGGTGCAAAACATTAAAACCTTTCAAACGTTTGTAACGTGCATAAATATCAGAGGCAATATAACCAAGAGGGTGACCAACGTGTAATCCTGCACCAGATGGATAAGGAAACATGTCTAAGACATAAAACTTAGGTTTTTTAGAATAATCTTCTGCCGCAAAAGTTTTATTTTCTGCCCAAAATTTTCTCCAATTTGATTCTATTTCTCTAAAATTATATTCCATTTATTTGACTTTATGAAGGGCAAAGATACATTTTCTAAGTGTATTTTTCGAAATGTTTTAGAGAAGAAATCTAGAATTACGGGGAAAGAAATATCAGATGAAAATGAAAATATTGATTTTTCATTCTGTTTTACAATTTGATTTCGTTATTTTTACTCAAAATGAATAAAAAAAGGACTAATTTTCGACTTGTTCTCTTATTTATCTCTTGTTTTTTTGGGATGAATAGTTGGGCGCAGCATACGAAAGAAATCCATTTTATTCAGGCCATTGAAAAGGAGAACAACCCAAGAAAACGCTTTTACCGCATCATGGCTTTGGGCGAGTTTTACAAAGAGAATAATATTGAAAGAGCCGATTCTATTCGAGAAGTTATACTAAACGAAAGCCGAGTTTTTGATGATACAACCCGATTCAGCGCATTGTTTTTTAATGCTGAAATTGCTTTTGTCATAGGAGATTTAGACGAGTATTTTAAAACAATTTTGGCTTGTCAACCTTTTTTAAACAAGTTGGAATCGGAAGATGTTCGGTTTAAAATATACAGACATTTAGGGTACTACCATACGAGTATGCAAGAGTTTGAAACGGCTGAATTTTACTTTAGAAACTGTATAAAAATAGCAAAACGAGAAAGGAAAAAAACAGATCAAAGCGAGGCTTATTCATATTTTGCATTAAATTTTATGCATGCCAATGTGAAAGATTCAGCACTGTTTTATGTTGGTAAATCCATTCAAATTGCCCGAAAATCGAAAGACAAAGTTACGTTAGCAAGTGCATTTAACACACAAGCAAGAATCTATGATTTTTTTGGTCAAATTGAATTAGGTGTTGCTAAAAATCTAATCTCATTACAACTGGTTGAAGAAGTGCATAATGTACCCTTATTGGCTCAATATACTAGAGAATTAGGTATTGATCAACAGCTAATATTGAACTTAAATGATGCAGAATATTATTACAATCAATCGTTAAAATATGCGCGGACAATTCACGATCAACGCCAAATAGCATTGGCGCAAACTCGATTGGCTTCCGTACAGTTAGAACGGCAAGATTATGAAGCAGCTATTGAAAACGCGAATAGTGCAATTCAATATTTAACGGAATTAAATGATAATAATGGTTTAGGGCAAACGTATAACATTCTTGGTGAAATTTTTAAAGCTCAAAAAAAATACACAGAAGCCTCCAGTAATTTTAATCAAGCATTGGTTTATTATGAATCTACGAGTAATAAAGAAGAAATAGCTGGAGTTTATCACAATGTTGGAACTATATTTAAGGAACAAAAGAAATATAAAAAATCTTTGGAATATTTAAATAGATCCATCGAAATTAGAAAACAATTTGGCGCCAAAAATCAGATATATTATACGTATCGTGTAATTTCTGATGTTTACAAAGATATTAACGATAAGGATAAATCTTTGGAATATTTGGAGTTGTACTTGAATTATGTAGATAGTAATACGATTCTTCAATCTGCAACCAAAATTGCTGAACTGAGTGAATCGTACCGATCAGAACAACGTGATAGACTGATAAAATCTCAAGCTGATTCT
>Ga0256845_1001473_pt1 | contig 18848 bp, 16 predicted proteins | sample RiftiametaG_FD_189101 | JGI IMG/M metagenome (GOLD analysis project Ga0256845, IMG submission 189101) | Tube worm associated microbial communities from hydrothermal vent at the East Pacific Rise, Pacific Ocean - Riftia | ecosystem: Host-associated > Annelida > Integument > Unclassified ...
CCTCCTTGATATATTGCTGATGGCTATAACCTACTATTTTGTCAATGAGTCTGGAAAGCAACAAATAATTGGTGTTACAGTATTCATAGTCTTCATCTGGTTCGAAGTTTGCAGGTAAATCAAGTGCGTATTCAAGTACATCTTTACTACTTTCTTGTGGGTTATCCCAAAAACCAGGATGGTCGGTAAAAATAGGAATACCACTTCGGTGTTGCACTATCAATCTTAATGTGATTTTTTCTGCATTTTCAATTCTTCCTACAAGTTCTGGAAAGTAATCAGCAAGCGTTTTATCTAAAGACAAACGTTTGTCGTTCACTAATTTGGTAATAGCAACAGCTACATATAATTTGTTGATACTACCAATCTTGAATAAGGAATTCGGGTCGGTAGGAGTTTTATTTTCTCGATTTTTCCATCCACCTGTATAAAATGCTGGTGGTTTTCCTGCTTCGTCCACATAAACAATCATTCCATCAAACCCATGACCAATTGCTTCATCTACTTGTTCTTGAACCGTATCTGGTAGTGGTAATATCCAAGCCTTTACCAAAATCCATGGTACGAAAAACAAAGAGGATATGCTTGCAATAATAAATACTATTTTGAATATTTGTTTTTTACTTTTCTTCATTGTTCTATACTATTGAATGATAGGTTGTCCTTGGTGAAAATTGATTGTTTATTTTTTGCTAGAACAAAAGTGCTACAACCATTATTATTAATATAAAATAAATTGACAAGTTGTTGAAAAATTAGAATGAAATGTAAAGATATAGATATGCACTTTATTTTAAAACTTAAAAAAAGTGAGGTTTTTGAGTGGATTCCTGCCTTCGAAGTAATGATAGTCTAAACAAAAAAAAAGCGAACTCATTGAGTTCGCTTTTTTTGTTATTCTGAATTCTTGTACTGAGCGCAGTCGAAATATGATTCAGAATCTAGTTTATTTTCTTAAGATTCCTGTCTTCTCATGAATTATTTAAATATGTAATGCTTTATCATCAACAGCTAAACATGCTTCTTTAATGGCTTCAGTAAACGAAGGATGCGCATGAGACATACGTGATACATCTTCAGCAGATGCTCTGTATTCCATAGCAACAACAGCTTCAGCAATCATATCAGCAGCACGAGCACCAACCATGTGTACGCCTAAAATTTCATCTGTATTTTTATCTGCAAGAACTTTTACAAAACCATCTAAATCCATACTCGCTCTACTTCTACCTAAAGCACGCATTGGAAACTGTCCAACTTTATAATCGACTCCAGTTTCTTTAAGTTCATCTTCTGTTTTACCAACCGCTGCAACTTCTGGCCATGTGTAAACAACACCTGGAATTAAATTATAATTGATATGTGGTTTTTGTCCTGCCAAAATTTCAGCAACTAAAACACCTTCTTCTGATGCTTTGTGAGCTAGCATTGCGCCTTTTACAACATCACCAATGGCATAAATATTTGAAGCACTTGTTTGTAAATGGTCGTTAACTTCTATTTGTCCTCTGTCTGTTAATTTTACTCCAGCAGCTTCAGCATTTAATCCATCAGTATATGGTTTTCTACCAACAGAAACCAAGCAATAATCACCAACAAATTCTACTTCTTCTCCTTTTTTGTTTTCAGCTTTAACCGTAACTTCATCACCTTTACGTTCTACAGATGTTACTTTGTGAGACGTATTAATTTTGAATTTTTGTTTCTTTAAAACTTTATTTAATTCTTTTGAAACAGCAGTATCCATAGTTGGTACAATTCTGTTCATGTATTCAATTACAGTAACTTCAGCTCCTAAACGCTTGTACACTTGTCCAAGTTCTAAACCAATAACACCTCCACCAATTACAATTAAATGCTTTGGTATTTCTTTTAGTTTTAATGCTTCTGTAGAAGTTATAACACGCTCTTTGTCAATACTTATAAAAGGTAAACTTGAAGGTTTACTTCCTGTTGCTATAATTGTGTTTTTTGCTTCAATCTCAGTAGTTTCATTTCCAGAAATTACAATATGTGTTGCATCTTTAAAACTTCCTAATCCTTCATAAACATCAATCTTATTTTTCTTCATTAAGAAATCAATTCCTCCAGTAGTTTGGTCAACAACAGCTTGTTTACGAGCAATCATTTTTTCAAGATTCACTTTAATTTCTCCAGGAATTTCTATTCCATGCTCTTCAAAATGTTTGATAGCATCTTCATAATGGTGAGAAGAATCTAAAAGTGCTTTACTTGGTATACAACCAACATTTAAACAAGTTCCGCCAAGTGTCGAATATTTTTCAATAATGGCAGTTTTCATACCTAATTGTGCGCAACGTATTGCTGCTACATATCCTCCAGGCCCTGAACCTATTACTACTACATCATACGAATTCATAAAATCAGTTTTCTAAATTTAAAAAAGATACTTCGACTGCGCTCAGCATGACAAAGCATAAAAATTGAATACAAAAATACAAATGTTTTTTCCGTAAGTCAATAAAAAGAAGTTTTAATAAAACAATATTATCATTTTAAAAAATAACTATTCCTTTTTCTTAATATCTGATAAAATCCACTCTAATTCTGCGTCTTTTTTTACATTTCTATCTTCTATGGTTGGAATAATTTCAACATCTGGTTTTACACCATAACCGTCTGGGTTTTGTTTATACGGTGTTTCAATTTGCATTAAACCTATTCTAATTTTAAGTTTTGATGCTGGCATTTGATATATTTTATAGATACCTGCAACTGTACCATTATAAGCTCCTCCTGTTTCTTCGCCAACAAAAACAGCTCTTTTCTTTGCTTTAAGATGTGTTGATATAATGGATGATGCAGAAAAAGAATTACCATTTATTAGTACATACATATTACCTTTAAAACTTAACGGATTAGATTCTTTTACTTTTGAATGTTTAAATTTATAATACAGCTTGCCGTCTTTCTTTTTTACTTTAATTAAATTTTGAGCAATTACAAAAGGTGAAAATATTCCGCCTAAAACTTTAAGTCCGTTTGAGGTTGTATTGGTCATAAAACCTTTTAAAAATGGAATTCTACTATTTACTTCACTTGGTGTTATAAACTGATAGTCTTTATCTGTTAAATAAGAGTAGAGCTTATCAATTTCTGAGATGCGTCCGCCACCATTATTTCTTAAATCTAGAATAAAATACTTTGTTTTAGCCGAATCTAATTTTGCAAAACTTTCTTTATAAAACTTTTTATAGTTTCCGTTACCAAAACCTCTAATTTTCATAACTCCAACTGCACTATCTTGCCCTATAAAATTAAAATTTCTGGTATAGGTTTTTGCTTTTGAAATATAACCGTGTTTTTTATTATACTTTTTTCTTTTCTTTTTTACTAACCTCTTTAATAACTTTTCTGCCTTAGTTAGTTTTTTAGATTTTACCTTTTTTATGGAATCGTTTATGGAATCATTTTTAGGCTTTTTTTCTTTTTTTAATATTCTTTTAAACGTTTTATCAAATATTGAATCATTATGCTTAAATGTGATTTTTAAACTATCTATAAAACCTTTGTCTTTATAATAATAACGTGAAAAATATCTACCTACAGACCTGTTGTGTAATGTGTTATTATAACCATCGGAAGCAAATTGTGTTTTATATTCATTTAACAAATCAGAAACCAATTCGCCTTCTACTTTAACAACTTCGGCTCCAATAAAAGATGAATCTTTTCCTCGTGTATTAACAACCCAAAGTTTGTTCTGTAGGTATTCGAAATCTAAATCATAAAACTCAAATTTCTTCTTTAGTATTTGTTTCCTCTCTTTTTTAGTAAACCTTTTATTTGCTGAACTTACAGAAACATGACCTTGTTTAACATGCGCTACAACTGGTGCTATTTTCTTAAAAAATTGACGAGAATTTATAGGTTGATTTATTGTTCTCTTTAAGCTATCAAACTTAAAATCTAAAACTTCTTTTGTGGTGTATTGATATAATTTAGGATGATGTTTTTGTAATTGTTTATATACCTTATCTACATCACTATGCAAATCTTCTACAGCATGCAAAGAGCCAATTTGTTCGTTATACTTTTTAATACTATTACAGGATGCTAATGTTACTAAAACAATAAGCGATAAAATTAGTTTCTTCATTTAATTTGCTATAAAAATCAAGCTAAAGTAACTGTATTTCTTTTAATATTAAGATGTATTAATTATTCTTTAACTTTTAATTTTTCATTAAAACTATCATCATAAATTTATGTAGTTTTGTGCTTCATGCAAAAAAACGTTAACATACTAAACAAAAAAGCACGCTTTCAATACGAAATATTAGATAAGTATACTGCTGGTATTGTGTTAACTGGAACCGAAATTAAATCTATTAGAAGTAGTAAAGCTTCTATTGCAGAAAGCTTTTGTGAGTTTAATGATAAAGGAGAACTTTTTGTAATAAACATGACTATACAAGAGTATGCATTTGGTAATTACTACAACCACAAACCAAAAGCAGAACGGAAACTTCTTTTAAATAAAAAGGAATTAAAAAGACTTAGAAAAGATGTTGAAGCTAAAGGTCTTGCTATTATTCCTTTACGATTATTCATCAATGATAGTGGTTACGCAAAACTAAGTATTGCTTTAGGAAAAGGTAAAAAACTGTTTGATAAACGCGAAACTATGAAAGACCGCGATAATAAACGTGATTTAGATAGAATTAAAAAGAACTTCAGGTAATTTAAGACGTTCTTAACGCTTCAACTCTAGTAAAATATTTACTTTGCAGTAAACAATTTAACTTTCAATAAAATGAAAAAACTAGCTGTATTACTTATTGTTTTTTTAATGAGTATTTCAATACACTCGCAAGAAGCAACCGAAACTTCAACCGATTATTTAGATAAAGTACAAACTTTAGATAGTACTATAAAAAGTCTGTATGGTGTTATATCTGGTAAAAAAGGAGAAGAAAGAGATTGGAAGCTTATGAAATATTTGTTTCATCCAGATGCAAAATTAATTCCATCAGGCAAAAACAAAGAAGGTGTTTTTATGGCGAAATATATGACAGTAGATGACTATATCGAAGGCTCTGGAAAATGGCTAGTTGACAATGGTTTTTTTGAAAAAGAAATACATAGAACAGTAAATACTTTTAAAAATATAACACAAGTTTTTAGCACTTACGAGTCGTTTCATAGTGAAGCAGATACAGTTCCGTTTATGAGAGGAATAAACAGTATTCAATTGCTAAATGACGGAAATCGCTGGTGGATTATTAATATTTACTGGTCTCAAGAAACTAAAGACAACCCTATTTCGAAAGCATATTTACCAAAACAATAAAACTCATGAATATAAATTTCAAATTAAAAACAGTACTTATTACTTATACTGTTGCTGTGATAACAGCTTGTACTAGCTTTGCTCAAGAAAACTCTAAACCTGTTTTTAAAGATGGTGAAGCGCAAATAGTTGAAGCTTTTAACACTCCTGATAAATGGATAAGACACGACCTTTGGGTAGAAACAACTTTTGATACAGATGGTGATAATAAACTCGACCGTATGCACGTTGCAGTAACCAGACCTTACCAAACAGATACTGAAAAATTAAAACTCCCAATAATTTATATCTCTAGTCCGTACTTTGCTGGTGTTGCATCAGATGTAGATGGTCTTTTTTGGGATGTAAATCATGAACTTGGAGAAAAAGCAGGAGAACGTGTTCATCCAAAAGTAACTCGTCGTGGAAAACGACCAATTATATCCAATTCTCATATTAAAAAATGGGTGCCAAGAGGTTATATTGTAGTACATTCTTCATCTCCTGGAACTGGATTATCGCAAGGCTCGCCAACTGTTGGTGGCAATAACGAATCGTTAGCACCAAAAGCGGTAATAGACTGGTTATGTGGACGTATAAAAGGATATACATCTCCTCATGGTAACGAAACAATAGACGCTTTTTGGTCTACAGGAAAAGTAGGAATGACAGGAACATCTTATAACGGAACTATTCCTTTAGCAGCTGCAACGACTGGTGTTGATGGTCTTGAAGCCATTATTCCGATAGCTCCAAACACTTCTTATTATCACTATTATAGATCTAATGGATTAGTTCGATCTCCAGGTGGTTATTTAGGTGAAGATATTGATGTTTTATATGACTTTATTCATAGTGGAGATGAAGCAAAACGAGCTCATAATAATGCAAAAGTTCGTGACATTGAAATGAAAAATGGTATGGATAGAATTACTGGAGATTATAATGACTTTTGGGCTAGTCGTGATTATTTAAATCATATAAAACCTATGAAAGCAGCATTATTTATGTCTCATGGGTTTAATGATTGGAATGTGATGCCAGAACATAGTTATCGAATCTACAAAAAAGCAAAAGAAATGGGTATTCCCGCACAAATATATTATCATCAATTTGCACATGGTGGACCACCTCCAGTGCGATTAATGAATAAATGGTTTACACACTATTTACATGGTGTTGATAATGGAGTAGAAAATGAAACTAGTAAAGCTTGGATAGTTAGAGAATATGATAAAATGAGTGAACCTACAGCATATAAAGATTATCCAAATCCTGATGCTACACCTGTGTCTTTACATTTAAATTCTGGTGGATTAACTATTGGCGGATTAACTACAGATGAACAAAAAAAACAGGGCAATGAGACTTTAGTAGATGATTATAATATATCTGGCAAAGAATTAGCTAAATCAAGTGATTCTAAAAACCGTCTATTGTATGTAACACCTATTCTTAAAGAAGACATCCATATTTCTGGAGTAGCTCAAATAACAATTAAGCTTGCAAGTAGCAAATCAGCAGCAAATTTATCGGTTTGGTTAGTATCATTACCATGGAATGAAGGAAAAGTTAGAGTTACCGAAAACATTATTACCCGTGGTTGGGCAGACCCACAAAATTATAAGTCATTAACAGAAAGCGAGCCATTAAAGCCTGGTAAGTTTTATACTATAACATTCAATTTACAACCAGATGACCAAATCATTAAAAAAGGTCAGCAAATTGGTTTAATGTTGTTTTCAAGTGATAAAGAATTCACACTACATCCAAAACCAGGAACGGAAATTACAGTTGATTTAGACGGAACAACATTAACATTACCAATTGTTGGTGGTCTTGAAATGTTTAATAAATCGACAAGAAACTAAAGACAACCCTATTCCGAAAGCATATTCATAAAAATCATCTAACTAAAATATGGGAAAACTATGATACGTTTAGAATTATTAATGCAACTAAAGTGGTATGGTTAAACTTAACAGGAAGCGGTAATGAAACTGTGGCACATCTTGTTAAAAACGATAGAATGACAATTATATTTTGTGCTTTTGAAGGTAACCCTATGATTTTAAGGCTTTACGGGCAAGCAAAAATATATCATATGCGTGACAACAAATTTCAGGAATACATTAATTTATTTGAAGAAAATAATGGTTCTAGACAAATTATAGAATTAGATATCGATTTAGTCCAAACTTCATGTGGCTATTCAATACCTTTTATGGATTTTAAAGAAGAACGAGGTGTATTAAATTCTTGATCTAAAAAACAAGGCAAAGAAAAAATAAAATTGTATTGGGAAGAAAAAAACACTAAAAGCATTGATTGTTTTGAAACTGGTATAAAGTAAAGTTTATTTCTAAATTTAGGATATTTGAACTAACCTGATTGGGGTATTAAATTTTTCTGTATCAGCATAAATCTTAGCATTTTTTACTCTGATTATTGCTTTTTTTGTTTTAAAAATTAATTGTTTTGCTAAAAATGGGTCGACAAATGTGCATAAAAGCTCAAATAGATTCATATCAACTTTAAAAGTATACCAATCCAGATTTATTCTAATTAAAGAAATTGATTCATTATCAGTTAACAAAATTCCACTTACAACATTTTTCTCGGATTTTTCAGAAAGATTAAGACTTATAACTTTTTCTTTTATTAATTTTTGTAACCCTTCTGAATTAGCGAATAACTCAATTCGTTTTTCAACATCTCCCTCTATTTTTAACCTTGTTTTTTTTTTTGAAACGAGACTTGTCTTTAAAACTATCAATTAAACCTTGTTCAAATAAAGATGATAGTTCAGGAGTTTCTATATCCTCAAATGGGATAAAATTAAATTCATCTTTCTCATTCTTTTCCAAATCATTGAAACTAAAAGGTTGTAAAACTAAACTTAATAATGATATTAAAAATGAAGGCGCAATTTCTTCTAAGTGACTTTTGTCAATTTTAACTATCTTTATTTGAGGTTTATTATCTGGGTTAGAATGATTATTTGTAACATGAAAATTCACATCAGAACTTCTTTCATCAAATCCAATAGTAAAATGAACTCCTTTCGGTAATCCTTTAAATCTAAACGAAATTAAATTGGTTTTAATCTGAATTCAAAAATCATTGTTTATTGAAACATTGTTAATTATTTTTTTCATTTCATATTCTTAAAATACTATCATTCTTCAGTTTCAATAACAACTAATAAACCTAATTCTTATCTTCTAGTAATGGCACAAATCTAAATTCACCTAATTCGTGTTTTTCAAATTCTTTTTGTCCTTTTCTAATATAAAGTGTCATTATTTGAACATCCTCTCCAACAGGAATTACTAAACGTCCATCAATTTTTAATTGACTTAATAACGGTTTTGGCACAAATGGTGCGCCTGCAGTAACTATAATACTATCAAAAGGAGCTTCTTCAACTAAACCTTTATAACCATCGCCAAAAATAAGTTTTTTAGCACGATAACCAATTTTAGGCAAGAATTCACTAGTTTTTTTAAACAACTCTTTTTGTCTTTCAATACTAAAAACGTGCGCTCCAAGTTCACACAAAACTGCTGTTTGATAACCACTTCCGGTACCTATTTCTAGTATTTTATCACCCTTTTTCACTTGTAATAATTCACTTTGAAAAGCAACCGTATAGGGTTGTGAAATAGTTTGGTCTGCAGCAATAGGAAATGCCTTATCTTGGTAGGCATGGTCTAAAAAACTTGAATCCATAAACAAATGTCGTGGCACTTTGTTTATAGCGTTTAAAACCTTTTCATTGGTTATTTCTTTGTCTTTTAAAATATTAACAAGTTGTTGCCGTAATCCTTTGTGCTTAAATGTGTCTTTCAATAGTTAGAAATTTTCAATGCTAAATTTAGTTAAACATTTTTAAGCTGAAAGCATTTTTTTTAGAATTTATTTTTATGCTTAATACATGAAAAATTAGCAGTAAATAATCAAATTCATATCTTAAATATCTTATTTTTGTTGAAAACGTAAAAATATGCTTAAAGCTGGTGTACTTGGCGCAGGTCATTTAGGGAAAATTCATTTAAGACTTCTTAAACAATCTGAAGAATATAACCTTGTTGGTTTTTATGATGCAGATGCTACTAACGGAAAAAAAATAGAAGCCGAATTTGGTTATAAATTTTTCGACTCTATTGATGCGCTTATTGATGCTGTAGATATGATAGATATTGTAACGCCTACTCTTTCTCATTACGATTGTGCAAAACAAGCTATTGCAAAAGGCAAACATATTTTTATTGAAAAACCTATTACAAATACTGTAGAGGAAGCTGAAGAAATTAGAAAACTTTTAGCATCTAATAACGTGAAAGGTCAAGTTGGACATGTAGAGCGATTTAACCCTGCTTTTATTGCAGTAAAGAGTGATATTGTACAACCTATGTTTATTGAAACACATCGTTTGGCGGAATTTAATCCGCGTGGAACAGATGTTCCTGTAGTTTTAGATTTAATGATTCATGACATAGATATTATTTTAAGTGTTGTAAAATCTAAAGTTAAAAACGTTTCGGCTAGTGGTGTTTCAGTAATTAGTGCCACACCAGATATTGCTAATGCAAGAATAGAATTTGAAAACGGATGTGTTGCAAACTTAACAGCAAGTAGAATATCTTTAAAAAGTATGCGTAAAACACGTTTCTTTCAAAAAGACGCATATATATCAGTCGATTTTTTAGAAAAGAAATGTGAAGTTGTTAAGATGAAAGATGCACCTGAAAACCCTGGTGATTTCGATATGATTTTACAAAATGCCGAAGGCGAAAAAAAACAAATATATTTTGATAACCCAAAAATTTCTAACAACAACGCCATTTTAGATGAATTAAATGCCTTTGCAGATGCTATAAATAATAACACAACACCTGTTGTAACATTGCATGATGGCACTGAAGCATTGCGTGTGGCAACACAAATTATAGATTGTTTTAAATAAAAAAAGAATAATTATTTCGCTTTCGCGGAAACAAAATTATACTCAATGAAAAATATTGCAGTTATAGGAGCTGGAACTATGGGAAACGGAATTGCGCACACATTTGCTCAATCTAGATTTAAAGTTCAGTTAATAGATATTAGTGAAACTTCATTACAAAAAGGTATTGCGACTATTACCAAAAATTTGGATAGAATGGTTGCAAAAGAAAAAATTACAAAAGCTAATAAAGCTGAGACACTAGCAAACATTACAACATTTACAAGTATTACTGAAGGTGTTAAAAATGCAGATTTAGTTGTTGAAGCTGCTACTGAAAACCTAGACTTAAAACTCAAAATATTTAAGCAGTTAGATGAGGCTTGTTCTAACAACACCATTTTAGCAACAAATACGTCGTCTATTTCAATTACACAAATTGCAGCAGTAACTTCTCGACCAGAAAAGATTATTGGTATGCATTTTATGAACCCTGTTCCAATTATGAAATTGGTGGAAATCATTCGTGGTTACAACACTAGTAACGAAGTAACCAATACGATTATGGAACTTTCTAAATCTTTAGGAAAAACTCCCGTAGAAGTAAACGATTATCCAGGTTTTGTCGCGAATAGAATATTAATGCCAATGCTTAACGAATCTATCGAAACACTTTACAATGGTGTTGCTGGCGTACATGAAATTGATACCGTTATAAAATTAGGAATGGCGCATCCAATGGGTCCATTACAATTAGCAGATTTTATTGGTTTAGATGTGTGCTTATCTATTTTAAATGTGATGTATGATGGATTCAAAAACCCTAAATACGCACCTTGCCCGCTACTTGTTAATATGGTAAATGCTGGAAAATTAGGCATAAAATCTGGTGAAGGTTTTTATGATTATTCAGAAAGTAGAAAAGCAGAAAAAATCGCAAAACAGTTTATAAAGTAAACATCATTGCGAATCACGCTTTTGCGTGATGTGGCAATCTCACTAATTAGAAACAGATTACCACGTCGCTTTGCTCCTCATAATGACACATTCAAAAAAATGGCAAAAATAATACCGTTTAAAGCAGTTCGCCCAACACGTGGAAAAGCAAATTTAGTAGCATCACGTAGTTACGAAGATTATTCTCCAGCAGAACTTGGCGCACAACTTGATTTTAATCCCTATACGTTTTTACACATTATAAATCCTGGTTACAAATATCAACAAGAAATAGATAAAGAAACCCGTTTTAAATTAGTAAAAAATCGTTTTCAAGAATTTAAAGAAGAAGCTATATTAATTGAAGAACAGACACCTTCATATTACATTTATAAAAAAAGTAACGACAAACATTCTTTCTGTGGAGTTATTGCTGCAACGTCGACCGAAGATTATAAAAATGGTGCAATAAAAATACATGAAGAAACTATTGCTTCACGTGAGAAATTATTTAAAAATTATTTAAATGCTGTAGGCTTTAATAGCGAACCCGTACTCCTAACCTATCCAGATAATACAACTATTAAAAGTGTTATGGATAAATATGCCAATGAACGACCAGAATACGAGTTTTCTACACAAGACAAGCATACACATAGTCTTTGGATAGTTAATAATACAGAAGATATTCAGCAAATTGAAAAAGCATTTAAAAATATGGAAGCTATTTATATAGCTGATGGACATCACAGAACAGCATCCTCCTTTTTATTGGCAGAAGAATTAAAAGCACAAAACAAAAATCACACAGGAAACGAAGCTTATAACTATTTTATGAGTTACTTAATTCCTGAAAGTGATTTACAGATTTATGAATTTAATCGATTAATAAAAGATTTAAATGGCTTAACTAAAGAAGTTTTTTTAATTAAACTAGATGAAATTTTTAGAATTCAGAATAGAGGTTTACAACTTTACAAACCATCAAAAAAGCATCATTTTTACATGTATTTAGATGGTGAATTCTACTCATTATATTTACGGAAAACAGTTTTTGAAATTACAAATGCATTAACCGATTTAGATGCGCAACTACTTTACACCACGGTTTTAAAACCCATTTTAGGAATTAATGATTTACGAAACGACACACGCATTGCTTATTCGCATGGGAAAAATGATATTATTCATGTAAAACAACGTGTTGACGATGGTGAATTTAAAGTCGCTTTTGGTATGGTTCCTGCTACCATAGAACAAGTAAAAAAAATTGCTAACGAAGGTCTAAAAATGCCTCCTAAAAGCACGTATATTGAGCCTAAATTGCGAAGTGGATTAACTATTTATGAGTTTTAATATGAATGCTATAGATCTTATTTTACTTAATTTTTCTGAAATTAGAAGAAGAAGTATAAAACTTTGGAAAAGCATTCCTGAAGAGCAATTGCATTGGAAACCAGATTCAAAAGCTTTTTCAATTATAGAAATGATTAGACACGTTTTAGAAGGAGAACATTTATTTCATAAAATAGTTGATAATAGAGGAAACCTTGGGGAATATGAATCGCCTTGGAAAGGTTTAGAATACTCAAATGTCAATAATGAATTAACATTAGCTGAAAAACATAGAAATAACTTTCTAGAAATGATTAAGAATTTAGAGCCTTCTGATTTAGAAACTATTAAAATTATTAGGTCAGAAGTTGGTCAAGAAAAAACATTAGGTAATTATTTAAATCGTATTGCGTATCATGAATCTGTACATACAGGGCAAATGCTAGATTATTTACGGACAGCAAACATTGCAAGACCTCAAATTTGGGACTAAATGAGTATACAACAAAATCTTGAAAAAATTAAATCATCGCTTCCAGAACACGTTACATTAGTTGCGGTTTCTAAAACAAAACCTATTTCAGATTTAATGGAAGCATATAATGCTGGTCAACGCATTTTTGGAGAAAACAAGATTCAAGAAATGGTTGATAAACATAAACAAATGCCAAAAGATATTGTGTGGCATATGATTGGGCATGTACAACGCAACAAAGTGAAATACATGGCGAGTTTTGTAAGTTTAATTCATGGTGTGGATAACTTAAAACTATTAAAAGAGATTAACAAACAAGCAAAAAAACAAGATAGAATTATTGATTGTTTACTTCAAATAAAAATAGCTTCAGAAGAATCGAAATTTGGAATGACTTCAAGCGAAGCTTCTACTGTACTACAATCTGAAGAATTTTCAGAATTAAAGAATATTAACGTTGTTGGTTTAATGGGCATGTCAACTTTTATAGATAATAAAAGTCAAATTAAATCAGAATTTAATTACTTAAAACAAACTTTCAATAAACTAGTTTCTAGCCACAAACAACTAACAACTTTAAGTATGGGAATGAGTGGCGACTATCAATTAGCTATTGATTGTGGAAGCAACATGGTTCGTGTTGGAAGCAGTATATTTGGAAGACGCAATTATTCAATTTAAAGACACGATATTTACGCTATACTCGACATAGAAACCACTGGAGGAAAATACAATGAAGAAGGTATTACCGAAATTGCTATCTATAAATTTGATGGGCATGAAGTTGTTGACCAATTTATAAGTTTAGTAAATCCGGAACGCGATATACAACCTTTTGTGGTAAATCTCACAGGCATAAATAGTAGTATGCTTATACATGCACCAAAGTTTTATGAGGTTGCTAAACGCATTGTAGAAATCACCGAAGACTGTATTGTTGTTGCACACAATGCGCAATTTGATAATCGGATTTTAAAAACCGAATTTAAAAGACTTGGTTTTGAGTTTGAACGTAAAACGCTTTGCACTGTTGAATTATCTAAAAATTTAATTCCAGACCAACCATCTTACAGTTTAGGTAAATTAGTGCGTTCGTTAGGTATTCCTGTAACCGATAGACATCGTGCTTCTGGTGATGCACTAGCAACCGTAAAGTTGTTTAAAATGCTTTTGGATAAAGACACAACTAAAACTATTATTCAAGAATCTATCAAGTTAAACCCGAAACGTCAACTAGAACCAAGGCATTTAGATATTTTAGAGTCACTTCCAGAAATTACTGGTGTTTACTATATACATAATGCTAATGGCGATATTATTTATATTGGAAAAAGTAACAACATAAAAAAACGCATTAATCAGCATTTCACAAATACCAATCAAAAATCAAAAAGAATACAACTACATGTTGCCTCGGTAACCTATGAAGCAACTGGCAGTGAATTAGTGGCGTTATTAAAAGAAAGTGAAGAAATAAAACGTAACAGACCTAAATTTAATCATGCTTTAAAGCGTGCAGTTTTCACGCATGCGCTTTATAGTTTTAAAGATGAAAACAACTATATTAATTTAAAAATTGATTTGGTTGATGGAAGAAAACATCCAATTACAACATTTAGCAATAAACAAAGTGGTAAAAGCTTTATAGAAAGAGCTGTAGGAGACTATAAACTTTGTCAAAAACTCACGGGTTTATATAAAACAAAAACCAGCTGTTTTAATTACGATATTAAAACATGTGAAGGTGCTTGTATTGAAAAGGAATTGCCTGAATTTTATAACAAACGTGTTGAAGCATTAATCAATAAAAACAGCTATAAAAACAAAAATATGGTGATTATAGACAGAGGTCGAGAAATTGATGAACGCAGTGCTATACTAATTGAAGATGGGGTTTTTAAAGGTTTAGGGTTTTTCAATTTAAACTATCAAATAAATAATATTGAAGTTTTGCAATCTATTATAACTCCAATGGAAAACAACAGAGATACTCAGCACATTATTCAAAATTATTTAAGAAAAAACAAAAAACTTAAAGTAATTCAATTTAATAAAATATGAAAAAATATATTTTTATTTTGCTGCTATTATGTAACATACTTATATATGCACAAACAAGTTTTAATTCAAAAGATTTTAAAGTTACGCGTAATGATCTTGAAATAAATACTTACGAAAAAGATTCTACTGCAAACGCTTTAGTTATTTATGAACAAGGAAATAGTTATTTTGACAAAAAAGATTTTGTACTAAAAACTGAGATAAAACGCAAGATTAAAATTTTTAATAAAGAAGGCTTTAATGAAGCTACTACTTCTATTCATTTATATATTACTAAGAACAATAAAGAGAAAATTGAAAAAATTATAGCTACAACACATAATTTAGAGAATGAAGTAGTAACTAAAACAAAATTAAAAAAAGCAAATATTTTTAGAGAAAAATATGATGAAAACCACACGCTTGTAAAATTTACACTCCCAAACATTAAAGAAGGCTCTGTGATTACTTATAGCTATACAATAATTTCTCCATTTATGTTTAAATATAAAGGTTGGTGGTTTCAAGATGAAATTCCCACTTTATATAGCGAATACAGGACTAGTGTTCCTGCTATTTATGACTATAACATAAAACTTGTTGGCGGTAAAAAACTATCAATAAATGAACACGAATTAGAAAGATATTGTCTTATAGCTTTTAATGGTGGCTCCTGTGATTGTACAAATAGTATTTATGCAATGGAAAATATTCCCGCTTTTATTGAAGAAGATTATATGACAAGTAAAAAAAATTATTTGGCAAGAATTGAATACGAATTAAAAACCTATAAGGGTTTTGATGGTACTATAAAAAACTACACTAAAACATGGAAATATACTGACAAAGATTTTAAAACAAACGGAGATATAGGTAAACAACTTAGAAAAAAAGTAGATGCTGAAAAAATATTAAGTACAGAAATTACTAACCAACAAGATACATTAAAAAAAGCGCAAGCAATATTTAAACACGTGCAAGACAATTATGTATGGAATGAAGAATATAGAATTTTTAAAGATGTATCTGTTAAAGATTTAATAAAAAATAAATCAGGTAATGTATCATCAATAAATATTTTGCTTCATAATTTATTAAAAGAATCTGGTATCAATGTGAATTCTGTTCTATTATCAACTAGAGGCAATGGTTTTCCTACAAAAATATACCCAGTAATTTCAGATTTTAATTACCTCATTGTACAAGCAACAATAAACAATAAAACCTATTTATTAGATGCTACAGATATATATTTAAGTTTTGGAAACCTTCCATTTAGATGTTTAAATGGTTATGGTAGACTTATGGATTTTAATAATGGGAGTAAATGGATTGATATTGTTCCAAACATAGCATCAACAGTGCAATATAAAGCTGAGTTGAGTATTGACGAAAATGAAAATATTACAGGAATTATAAACTCTAAAACAACAGGGTATCGTGCTTTAAGCTCAAAAAAGAGGTATTACCCAAATCCAGACTCTTATATAGATGACCTTGAAAACTCTTATCCAAATATTGAAATAACAAATCATGAAGTTATTAGTAAAGACATAACAAGTAATCAGTTTTTAGAAAACTATAATATCCTATATAGCTCAGATGAAACAGGAGACAACATTTATTTAAATCCATTTTTTATCACGTTTTTAAAAGAAAATCCATTTAAACTGCAAGACAGGACATATCCTATTGATTTTGGATACAAAAGCAGCTTTTTTTATGTGCTCAAACTTAATTTTGGTGATGCTTACAGCATTATAGAAAAACCAACAGACTTAAATTTAACCTTACCTAATAATAAAGGAAGCATTCTTTTTTCGTCAGTAGTTCAAGGTGATTTCATTCAATTAGTTTTAAAAATTAATTTTAAAGATTCAATTTATGATCCAGAATATTACCCCTATTTAAAAGAGTTTATGAGTAAAATTGTAGATATTCAAACAAACTCACTTATATTGTTAAAGAAAAAATAATCAATATTTTACTACTTTTACCAAATGAGTAACCAAAACAAAAATTGGAAAACCAAACTTCATGAAATTATTTATGAAGCCGATACACCAGCAGGAAAGCTGTTTGATGTGGTTTTACTCATTGTAATTCTAGCAAGTATCATTTTAGTAATGCTAGAAAGTGTAAAAGGTATAGATACCCAATACCATGATATTCTAAATATTTCAGAATGGGTAATCACTATTTTATTTACCATCGAATATTTTGCACGAATAATAACCGTAAAAAAACCACTTAAATACATAACAAGTTTTTATGGCATTATCGATTTATTATCAACCATACCAAAATACATATCGTTAAGTTTTGGTGGTGTACATGCATTGGCAGCATTACGAGCACTACGTTTGTTACGAGTATTCCGAATTTTAAAACTAGCGCGTTATTTAGGAGCCTCCAATAATTTACTAAAAGCCTTAAAAGCAAGTCGTGCAAAAATCTCGGTATTTCTATTTGCAGTTATCATCATATCTATCATTTTAGGCACCATTATGTATATGATTGAAGGTGAAGAAAACGGTTTTAACAACATTCCAAAAAGTGTATATTGGTGTATTGTAACACTAACAACTGTAGGCTATGGCGATATAGCACCACAAACCCCATTAGGGCAATTAATCGCATCTATGGTCATGATTTTGGGTTACGGAATCATTGCAGTACCAACTGGAATTGTATCGGCAGAATATACTATGCAACGCAAAGAAGAAAAAGATAATGAAACAGAAAACATACAACTAAACTCACAATCTTGTGCAAATTGTTTATCCGAAAACCATAAAGATAACGCACAATTTTGTCATGAATGCGGACATAAATTACATCTTTAATTTGGGCGTTACTCTCGCTTTACTCAAGTCGGGCTTTCAGCAGTCGCTTTTTTACAAAAAAAAGAGCTCCAACAAATGCTTCAATCCCTAACGCAGTTAGCAATTAGTAAAATTATACATTCGGGGATTCGTGGCAAAAAAAACACAACTTTTACTTATTATCTTTTATCTTTTATCTTTTACCTTTTTAACTAACTTTACAGCAGCACAAAATAATAAACAATTAATTCAACAAATACACATAAAACACTCATATCCATTGTTGGCCCAACAGCAATAGGAAAAACAGCGTTAAGTATAAAACTAGCGCAACATTTTAAAACCGAAATAATTTCAGTAGATTCACGTCAATTCTTTCGAGAAATGCAAATAGGTACAGCAGCCCCAACTCCAGACGAATTAGCAGAAGCAAAACATCATTTTATACATCACAAATCTATACATGACAGCTATAATGTTGGTGCTTTCGAAAAAGAAGCTATTTTAAAACTAAATGAGTTATTCAAAAACCAGAGTATAGTTGTAATGGTTGGCGGTTCTGGTTTATATGTAGATGCTGTAACAAAAGGATTAGATTATTTTCCTGAAGTGGATAAAGAAATACGAGAAACTCTTAATTTTCAATTAGAAAATGAAGGTTTAGAATCACTTCAGGTTAAACTAAAAAAGTTAGACGAAGTTTCGTATAATACGATTGCAATAGATAACCCTCATCGTGTTATTAGAGCATTAGAAATTTGTATTGATTCTGGCAAACCATACTCCTCATTTTTAAATAAAGAAAAAAGTCAACGAAACTTTAAAACCGTAACCATTGGTTTAACAGCAGAAAGAGAAACAATTTATAGTCGCATAAATCAACGTGTAGATATAATGATGCAAAACGGTTTGTTAGATGAAGTAAAAACACTTCTTTCTAATCAACAATTAAATGCATTAAATACGGTTGGTTACAAAGAATTATTTAAATATTTA
>Ga0256845_1001474_pt1 | contig 18842 bp, 14 predicted proteins | sample RiftiametaG_FD_189101 | JGI IMG/M metagenome (GOLD analysis project Ga0256845, IMG submission 189101) | Tube worm associated microbial communities from hydrothermal vent at the East Pacific Rise, Pacific Ocean - Riftia | ecosystem: Host-associated > Annelida > Integument > Unclassified ...
AGGTAAGACTCATTCGCAAGCATCTGTCAAAAGATGCAAAGCTGTTTAAAGGGAATAAGTTGATCTTTGATTATGACGATTTTCTCGACGGTAAAGATCTTGAGAGAAATGTACGTATTCGTCCTGGAGATATTATTATTGTTGATTGAACGATAGGAAAGACATGAGGCATAATAAAACTTTTATTGTTGCTCTTTGGATTGTGACTGTTGCAACGGCAACATATTCCTTTGCACGTGATTATAAAGTCAGTGCCGGGATCAGCACTGGTTTTGAGTTTTATGATCGTAAATATAACAGTGATAATGGGGTGAATGACGACGAGGCAGATGGTGTAGTAACACTGACTGAAGATCTGACCGCACTGCAGGATGATAATTATGATCGCTTTCGGATTACGCCACTTATTAAGATATCTTCTGACACCGCACGGGATGGGATGGCTTTCAGTTATTCGCCTAGTTTTCGATACGATTATGATACTTATGATAATGATATCGACCATACTCTCTCGGCATCCTATAATCGCTTTTTCACCAGTAAGTGGCATGTGATACTTACTGAGGACTATCGACTAAGTGATATGGTTGATGATGGTTCCACGCCTGCTACTAGTGATAGCCCCGATGCAGTTTCGGATACCAACGGGCGACGTCAATACTGGATCAATAATCTTGGCTTTCGTACAGAGTATACATACTGGGAGAGTAGTCAGGTTTCTCTGGGATATGTTTATACTATTTTGGAAAATGTAGATCCAGATCCTTTGGGCAACTACGAAAATTATGACAAACACACTGCAACTATGGCTGTCTTCCATCAGTTTGATTCCATTTGGAATGGTACTGTTAATGGGCGGTATGTTCGGGGGTTGTATGAATCTACAGGTACAAGTTCAGAAGATGCTGTACCTGCGAGTGACAATGATCTTAAAGAGTATATGATATCAACAAGGCTCAGTTCTTCATTTATTGAACACCATCCACTGAGTCTTATCTACGCATATTCAGCGACAGATTATGACGTTGCAGACAGAGATGACTCTGCAATCCATGATATCATTTTTGGCTGGCAATGGAATATTACAGAAGTTTTTATTGCTAGTCTTGGCGGGGGGCCTACGTATGCTGATGTCTCTGGTCAGGATGGAGAGTGGAAATATAACGGGAATTTTGGTCTGCAGTACGAAATGGAGAGGAGTTCTCTGAACTTTATCTCAGCTGGTGGTTATGAGTATCAGAACTTTTCGGGGACGGATGAAAGCGGATTGCGAAAGTATTGGCAGTCACGCCTTGATTACTCGTATCAAATTCTAAAAGATTTATCTTTTTCACTCTATTCTCTTTATCGCAATGAAGACCGCCAGGAGCTTGTCGTTCTTTCTGGATCAGGTGATGATACTGCTGATCTTCCAAAAGAAACAATCAACAGGAAGAGGTTTGTCGCTGGGACCGGACTTGGTTATACCTTTGCCCAATTTTATTCTGTTACATTTTCATACAGTTATACCAAGCTGGAATCTGACGCGATACGCGATAATTATGATGAACATCGTCTCAATCTTATGCTGTCTTATAACAGGGATCTTTTTTCCTGGTAGTGAGAATGAGAAAGGATATATGAAATGATAGGGAAGGGGAGAGTTCTTGTAGTTTTTATGTTGTTTGCGGTGACGTGGTATGTGCTGCAAACGACATCAGAGGTGACGGCTGTGCCGATCAGTAAAAGCCTGAGTGGTTTTCCCCATAATGTTGGAAATTATTATCTATCCAACTCTTTCCAGTCTTCAGCCGAAGTGCTTAAGCTTCTGGGTGTGGATGATTATATTCAGTATAATTACGTAGGTAAGTCACAAGATAAAGTTAATTTTTATGCTGGTTACTATGGGGCGGTTGGTGTTAGCGGCAGCTATCACTCTCCCAAAAACTGTCTTCCTGGTGGTGGGTGGGGGATAGAGAATGTTAAACGGGTTGAATTGAATGTGGGCATCGGTGGGAATAAACAGTCTACCGTTTCACAAATGTTGATCCGCAACGGTAAAGACCATCAGGTGGTGTTGTATTGGTATCAAAACAGGGGGCGCATTATTGCCTCAGAGTATATGGAAAAGGTCTATCTGGTTGTTGATGCAATTCTTAAAGGAAGGCGGGATGGAACCTTTGTCAGAATCATGGCGGTGGATACCGACGGTGATCTGGAAGCCACCGAGAAACGTGTGTATCAGTTTGCAGAAACTGTGATGCCTTTGCTTGAAAACTATCTTCCAGGGGCGTAGCTATGATTATTGGAGCCAGGCGCCTTGGGGGAGGATCTCTGCTTTTACTTGTTACGGTAACGATTGCGATTATATGGTTGTATTACCCTTTTCTGCAAACACTTGTTGCCGCCTGGGATACTGACGACAATTATTCCCACGGTTATTTTATCCCGGTTATAACAGTTTATATGATTTTTTCTTTGAGAAAAGAGCTGGTAAGATTGCCTGTGGAACCGAACAATGGTGGACTGATTGTACTTCTTGTTGGTCTGTTGTTGCTTATTGCTGGCAAGGTGGGAGCAGAATTTTTCACCCAGCGATTTTCCCTGATTATTGTGCTAATGGGTATAGTACTTTTTCTTTGTGGAACCGCTTATTTTAAAAATTTATTCATACCGCTTGCCTATCTTGTTTTTATGATTCCCCTGCCGGCGGTTATCTGGAACAGAATAGCCTTTCCCATGCAGCTGTTTGGTTCATACCTTACCGAACAGGTAGTTTATTTTATAGGCATTCCAATCTATAGAGAAGGTAATGTATTGCATCTTGCAGAAACAACGCTCGAGGTTGTTGCAGCTTGCTCCGGCCTGCGTTCTCTTGTTACCCTCTTTGCCCTTGCCGGTGCTCTTGCTTTTTTCTCAAAACTATTAAACTGGAGAAAATGGGTACTTTTTTTTACAGCTGCTCCCATTGCCATTTTTGCTAATATCGTTCGACTTACCATTACCGCCATTCTGGCATCACGTTATGGCTCAGACGTGGCGCATGGATTTTTGCATGATTTTTCCGGTTTGGTTATTTTTGTACTTGGGCTCTCTTTGCTTGTTGGGGTAAATTCTTTTTTGAGTAAAACGAGAAAATGAACAGAGGTTTAAGATTAGATACGTAGCTTATGGTATTTATCTAAAATTCTTGGTCATCTTTTTAAGTGATTATTATGATTGAGTTGTTTTTCTGGCTCGCCGCAGCTTTTATTGTTTTCACTTATACAGGTTATCCTGTTAGCCTTTGGTTTTTGCAGCTATTATGTGACAAAAAAGTAAAGAAGGCACGTTGGGCAGAATGGCTTACAGTTACAGTTGTGATAGCAGCAAAGAATGAAGAGAGTAATATTCGCAAAAGAGTAATTAATTTGATGGAGCAAGACTATCCCAAAGATAGATTTGAAATTGTTGTAGTTTCTGATGGCTCCACAGATGATACGGTTGGGATATTGCGAGATATCGAAATAGAGTTGGAATCCAGCCCTATCGCTTTTAAGGCTATTATTAAACAAAAATCTTCAGGAAAACCTTCAGCTCTGAATACAGGTGTGATGGCTGCAAAAGGGACTATTCTTGTTTTTGCTGATGCGAGGCAAATGTTTTCAGTTACAGCAATCCGGGAACTGGTGTCCAATTTTTTTGATCAAAAAATTGGTTGTGTTAGTGGTGAGTTGGAATTTGTTGAAGATGCAAGTCCTAATCTCAATGTGGAGATGGGTGCGTATTGGAAATATGAGAAGATGATCCGAAAAATGGAGAGTAAAAGTGGATCTGTTGTTGGCGCGACGGGAGCTATTTACGCAATTAGAAAAAAAATATATAAAAAGTTACCCACTGAAATACTTTTGGATGATGTGTTAACACCACTCAATGTGATTTCTCAGAGATTTAGAGTAATTTTTGATGAATCAGCTAAAGCATATGATTCAGTTTCGGCTAACGTGGAAAGTGAATGGAGAAGGAAAATTCGTACTCTTGCAGGAAATTGGCAGTTATTGTCAGAAAAGGGATTATTAAAAAATGCTATTAAAAATAGGTTTATCTATCGCTTATTTTGGCATAAATTTGCAAGATTGCTTGTTCCCTATAGTCTCATAATTCTGCTGATTAGCAGTATGCTTGCCGAAGGGTTGATATATCAAATATGTGCAGGTTTGCAACTTGTGTTTTATCTCTTGGCATTTTTTACCCACTTCTTCCCCTTGCTTAAGCGATTGGCTGTGACAAAACTATGTTATTTTTTTTGTGTTCTGAATGTGGCAGCGGTGGTTGGCTTCTGGGTCTGGTTCACAGGAAGGAGTGGTGATGCCTGGAAACCCAGTCGCACCCCAAGGGATTAAACAATGAAAGGTGTTCCTGTTTTGATGTACCATGCGCTGGAAGACCACTCACATCCGGCTGGTGCAATTGATTCTGGTGAGCAATTATATGTGCTCGATGTCACTACCTTTAAAGAGCAGATGGAGTACTTGAACCAGAATGGTTATAAAACTCTACTGTTACGTGATGTAGTTGATATTGGTTTTATTCCTAAAAAGTCAGTAGTAATAACATTCGATGATGGTCACGAATCAAATTACTCTTTGGCCCTACCGATTTTGTTAAAATACGGCTTCAAGGCCGAATTTTTTATAACCACCGGTTGGGTTGGTACGAAAAATCACCTTACGAATATACAAATTAAAGAATTGGTTTCTCAAGGCATGGGGATTGGGTCTCATGGGGTAACACATACTTATTTGAATGAAATGTCTCCTGAAGCAATTCTTAATGAGCTTAAAGAATCGCAAATGCAATTGCGTATGATAACAAAAATAAAGGTAATTAGTTTTTCAGCACCAGGTGGGAGATTTTCTAAGGGTTTAGTTGAAATAGGGAAAAAACTTGGGTTTGAAGTTTTTTGTTCGTCTGAATTTGGATTGTTTGATCCCTCACAAAACAATAACACTGTCCCACGATATCCATTAAAAAATTCAGCTAGTTTTAATGAATTTGTTAAATTTGTTGAGTGTAACATTTCATATTTTATGATTCACTCACTAAAGACTTCGTTACTTTTTTGGGCAAAATATATTTTGGGTAACAAACGATACGATGTTGTGCGACTTCTATTGCTTCGTTATTTGTAGTGGCATAGTCCTTGTTAAGAGTGAGTCGTTTTGAACTTGAATGATAATTGCTACTTTTTGCCTGTCAAGATTTCCAATGGAATCAACATTTCGGGTTTGCTTGAAAAAACGTAGATGCGTAAGAGGGTAGCTGCACCAGGTAAAGAGCATTACTGGCAATGAGCGGTACAGATAATATCTGTTCGAGAATCATTAACAAATTACAGGCGTATTCAATGAAGACTATCGCTTATCTGACATCGCAATATCCAGAGTTTCATGAAACATTCGTTGCACGTGAGGTTGAAGCTCTTCGCAAGAAGGGGGTGAATGTCAGTGTTTATTCTCTAAAAACACCAAAGCCAGAAGAGAGGAACCTTTACCCGGCGCATCTTCCGTTTATTTATTACGCACCATTTTTTTTCAGCATACCGCTTTTGCGAGCCAATCTTATTGCACTCTTCAGCAATACCCTTCCTTTTTTTACTGCTCTGGGTTGGCTGATACGTTCTTACAAAAAGCAACCTCTCGAATTGTTAAAATCGGTTGCTGCTTTTCCTAAAACTGTTTACTACGCTCATCTGATTAACCGATCTTCCGCTATCGTCCATGCACATTGGGCTACAATACCGGCTTCTATGGCTGTGGTTATTAAGATGCTTACAGGGAGGGATTTCAGTTTTACAGCTCACGCTTGGGATATATTTCTCTCTCCGTCGGAGTTGTTGCGTGAAAAGATCGCTATTTCGAACGGTGTTGTTACCTGCACAGGATACAATGTTGGTTTTCTTAAAACACTTAGTAGAGAGGAAGATCAGGAGAAAATTTTCCGTAATTATCATGGTTTGGATTTTTCTGATTTTTCAAATTTATTGAAAAGAAAATGTAGCAATGAGATTCAGATTGTTGCTGTAGGACGTTTGGTGGAACAGAAAGGGTTTGCATATCTTATTCGCGCTGTACAAAGTGCATCACTCTATCACTTTTCAATAGCATTGAATATTGTGGGAGAAGGGCCTTTGCTCTCTCAGTTTGAAGACTTGTGTGCCGATTTACCAAAGAATGTTACCGTTTCTTTCACGGGGAAGAAATCGCATAAGGAGACTCTCAATCTTATGGCATCCAGTGATATCATGATCGCTCCAAGTGTTATTGCTTCTGATGGTGATCGGGATGGTATTCCAAATGTTATTCTTGAAGCGATGGCCTGCAGACTGCCGGTTATTGGCACAGATGTTTCCGGTATTCCAGAGGTTGTGCGTGATGGAGACACTGGTTGTCTGGTTCCCCAGACTGATGAAGAGGCGTTAACTAATGCTATACTGTATTTAGCCGACAATCCGCAAAGGCGTCTGGAGATGGGAGAGAAGGGTAGAGATCTGGTAGAGGAGTTTTTTGATATCAAAAGGAACGTGGAAGACTTTTGTGCTCTTCTGACAAAGTTTCACAATAAATAGAATGGGAAGACAGGACGCATTGATGAGGAAAAAATTGATATTTATGATCTGGGCTCTCGAAGTCGGTGGGGCTGAGCGTTTTCTGGTCAAATTGCTGAAGAACCTATCTCAGGAACTGTTTGAGATTAAAGTTGTTTGTATTAGCAGAAAAGGGGTATGGGCCGAAGAGGTCGAGCATAGTGGAATACCTGTTGTTTCCATGGATAAAAGAACTGGAATTGATCCATTATTTTTGTTCAGGCTAATGATTCTTCTTCATAAGGAAAAGCCTGATCTTGTAAATCTGTATTTATGGACAGCCTATTTTTGGGGAGGACTTGCTGCCCATCTGGTAGGGGTAAAACACATTATTGTTACCGAACAAAACCTAGATATCTGGAAACGTTGGTATCACAAATTTATTGACAAGATCCTGATGCGATGGATGGAGAGGGTGGTCTGTGTTTCTGATCAGGTGGCTGAGTTTTATAAGAACAAGATAGGAGTACCCGAGAATAAGATTCGGATGATCCCAAATGCAATCGATCTGACAATGTTTTCTCCATCTCAGGCTCCCACTGGTTTGAAAAAAAAATTAGAGGTAAACAAAGACAGTTTTTTGTTTGTTTGTGCGGCAAGACTGCATGAACAAAAGGCGCACCATATATTGATTAAAGCGGTAGATATCCTTGTGCAAAGAGGGGTTGAGGGTTTTCATCTTATCATTGTTGGAGAAGGAGAACTTAGGGAACTTCACGAAACTGATGTGAGAAGAAAGAATCTATCCAGGCAGATCAGTTTTCTTGGGTTGCGGCAGGATATACCAGACATTTTTCAGCAGTCCGATTGTCTCGTTTTGTCCTCGGATTATGAAGGATTATCTCTTGCAATTCTTGAAGCTATGGCAGCGAGACTTCCTGTTGTAGCTACGGATGTCGGTGGCAATGCGCAAGTGGTCAGTACCGGAAATACAGGAATTTTGGTTCCGGCACAGCGTCCGGGCTTACTGGCTGATGCCATGCAAGCTATGATTGAAGACTCATCAAAGGCTAAAGTTATGGGGGCAGAAGGAAGAGCCTATATTGAGCAGCATTTCGCAATTGAAAAAATAGCTCAGCAAACGACGAATCTGTTTGTAGACTGTCTGAAAGGTAACCAACAATGATGAAGATCATCTATGTAATAGACGATCTTAAAGTCTCAGGCGCACAGATTCACCTGTTGCATCTGGCTAATGGTCTTTGCAGCAAAGTATCAGTGGAAGTGATAGCTCTTGGCCCTTGCGCTGAGGATATAAAAATTGGCTTTGACAGGCGGATACGGGTTCATTGTCTGGGCATGGCTTCTGTCAGGAAGGTTTGCTTTTGGCGTAATTTTATTGTCCTCATGAATCAATTGCGCAGAAGCAAGCCGGATATCGTTCATACCTATCTCAATACCGCAAATGTTTTCGGTTTGCTTGCTGCGCGCTTGGCAGGTGTCGGAGTGGTCGTCACATCACGTCGAGATATAGGTTGTTTTCGAACGGGGAGGATAGCAAAGTTGGAGGTTTTTCTCAGCAGGCATTTGGCCGACCAGGTTTTCTGTGTCTGCCAGGCTGTCGCCAACAAAGTTGTGGTCGAAGAACAAATTCCCAAAACAAAACTTAAGGTTATTTACAACGGTGTAGACGCGGGTGCATATACTGTCAGACAGAATGCAAACATGGATAATACATTGCGATTCGGAATGGTTGCAACCATTAACAGGGAGGCAAAAGGGCATCTGGATTTTCTTGAAGCGGCGGTCGCTGCTCATACCGAAAGACCAGAATTTGCTGAGTTTCACTTAGCAGGTGATGGCCCTTTGCGCCCCTCCTTGGAGGACTATTGTCACCAAAACGGGATTGAACCAGTTACTTTTTTTGTCGGTGAAATTGAAGACGTGAATGCGTTTCTCTCAGGAATCGACGTGTTGGTGGTGCCTTCCCATACAGAAGGAATTAGTAACGCCTTGTTGGAAGGAATGGCAAAGGGGTTGCCCGCAATTGCAACAGCAGTGGACGGGAATTTGGAAGTAGTTGTACCTGATTACACTGGCTTGTTGGTGCCACCAGTCGACCGAAGTGCCATGAAAAAAGCTTTTTTATATTTTGCGGATAACAGAGAACTTTTGCGGCAGATGGGTGAAGCTGGGCGCAAAAGAGTGGTTGAACAATTTTCCTATTCTGGCATGCTGGATAATTTTTTTAGCGCTTATCAAACTCTGGTGAGAAAATGAGTGATAGCAAACAACATATCATTTCTGGCACTTTCTGGAATTTCTTTGGTACTATCCTTAAAATCATTATCGGAATTGGTGGTTCCATTCTTTTTGTTCGGTATTTGGGAGAGGCCGACTACGGTATCTCTATTTACCTTTTTGACACAGTCCTTCTGCTGATCACTGTCTCTTCATTGGGGCTGGGAACTTTCCAGGCGAAAGAATTTCCACGTCTGAAAAAAAGGAAATTATTTAATCAATATAAACACCTTTTTTTCTACAATCTGAAAATCCGATTTTTTCTTCTTGCTCTACTGTTGATAATTGCTGCTCTGTATTTTGTTAGTTCCGGCAGTGACTCTGCCGGAAGGCTAATTAATTATTTTGGGTATTTTGTGTGCTTTGCCGTTCTGCAATTGCTGCTTGCTGCGTTTCGTGGTCCTCTTCAGCAAGAATATCAACAACGTTTTCTTAATCTGCTAGCGACAAGTTTTTTATTAGTCCGTATTTCGCTAGTTTTCGTCGTCATTTGGTTAGATTTGGGATTAAAAGGATTTTTGTTGACTGAGGTAGTTGTTGAGATCTGTCAGCTGATCATTGTTTCGCTACGTTTTCGAAAGATGGTTTGGATAAAGATTAGGAACTTGAAATCTGAACCTCTGCCTGGGGGGATATTCCCTCGAGCACTGTACTTCTTTGCAGGTGATTTATCGTCAAAGATTTTCAGCAAGGAGTTTGACGTCCTGATGATCGGTTGGATGTTCCGGGGGGATACTTTTAGTGCTATTACCTTTTATAGCCTGAGTTATTTGCTGGTACTTCGTTCTTTCTCTTTTCTGGGGTTTGGAACTGCAAATACAGCAACACTGCTTCTAACTTACAGTTCTGATTTACTTTCTTCAGGTCGGAGTCATCGATTGTCATCTCTTTTAGAAAAACAGATCAAACTGCTTGTAGGTTTCGTAATCCCTCTGACATTAGGAGGTGTTTTGCTTGGAGAGGAACTACTTGTACTAATGTATGGGGCTTCTTTTGAAGGAAAAGGGTTTGTCGTTCGGTGTCTTTTTTTAGGATATTGTATATTCTCAGTGACTTATATTACTAAGCCTCTGATCTATGCTCTTGGTTTGGAAAAACGTCTGATTAAGGTGCGACTTAGCTTGGTATTAGCAAAGATCGTTCTATTGTTATTTCTTGCAACAGGTAATAGCCTGGAGAGGGTTGTGATAGTGGCGACTATCATCCTGGTCGTACTTAGTATTTTTGAAATGTGGATACTTTATCGCAAAGTGCCTACATTTAGTTTTCCGAAAATCTATACCTTGAAAATTGTTTGTGCTTCTGTGGCGATGTCTGTTTGGGTTTTAGGAGTGGATTTTGTAAATGTATCCCAGTCTATTTCACTTCTTGTTTCTATAATTGGAGGCGTTGTTGTATACATTTTGGGGCTTTTTTGGTTGAAACCGTTCAGTTTAGAGGATTGTAAGTTGCTGGAGGGAAGCGGTTTGGGTGGATTTTTCAATCCTGCACGTTTTTTGTCTCATTTTGCACATTAATATTGGTTGTCAGGTGCGGGAGGTGGGGATGCAATGAAGAAGAAAATTCTTTTTGTGGAAGCCGGGTTGGGGGGAGGATCTGTTAACCGCCTTCAGATTCTGCTTAGAAATTGGCCTGCTGCTGACATTCCCTTTGATTTGTTCACTTTTTTTAATGCGAAGAAAGCAGCGCAACTGCTACAATTGTCAAACATTGGCCGTAACTTGTCGTTTTCACTTCCCGAAGACTCGAATGTTGATATTTTGAAAAAGATCTTTGGGGTTCCTGTAATAACTGGACACGGCATGCGCTATTTTCTTCGTGCTATCAAGTTCATTCTAGGTGGCAGATACAATGTTATGTATATAAATAACACACCCAGGTCGCATCTCCCTCTTTTACTGGCAGCAAAATTTTTCAGGATGAAAATTATCTGTCACTTACGCGATACAATTCGTTTCACCAGAGCGGAACGTCTTCTGTTGGGTGTACCTCAAAAGTATGCTGTTCTAAGTCATGCCGCAAAAGAGCATTATGTTAGGGAAGGCTTGCCAGTCGATAGGCTTGAAGTGGTCTATGACAGTATTGACCTTAGTCATTTTAGCCAACCTGCTGATGTTGAAAATAGTAAAACTGCTGTCGTCGTGGGTTCTTTGAGTCGGAGGAAAGGACAAGACAATTGTCTGCGAGCTTTACAAAAGGTTCTGGCCAAACAACCGGATGCTCGTTTGATTATGATCGGGGAAGGGGAGGTTCGAAATGAATTGGAAAAACTTGCTTCCGATCTTGGTGTTGAACATTCGGTTTCGATGCCAGGCCACTGTGAAAACGTCCACGAGCAGCTTAGATCTGTAGGATTTGGGATATTATCCTCTCGAAGGGAGGGCTTTCCCAATAGTGTTATGGAGTATATGGCGGCCGGGTTACCAGTTTTAGTATCCGATCTTCCAGGTATAAGGGAACTGGTGGAGGATGATGTGAGTGGTTTTATACATCCTATCGACGGAGTGTCTTCACTGGCCGAACACTGGATAAAATTGTTGGAATCATCTGAAATGCGGGAAAGAATGGGGAAACGAGGGCGTGAGCTGATTCAGGCTGAGGAGTTTACACCCCATCATGAATTGCGAAAAATCCTAGATATTGTTAAGGAGTAGGCTGTGAAAATTGTTATTGTCAATGCTCATTCGTTTCATAACCTGGGTGATGCTGCGATATTGCAAACAATGGTCGATTCATTGTGTCAGGAATTTCCTTCCTGTGAAATTGTTGTTTGTTCTGATACGCCAGAGAAAGATCAGACAGCGTATAAAGATGTGCGGGTGCTAGGGATCGATTATCCCTGGCTAAAAGTGCCTTCCTATTTGAAGCGTCTAGTAAGTATTTTTTTTCATATCCGGTTCTGGTTAAACATCTTTCTTCATAAGAGTGGTTTTAAGAAAGTCGTGCCTTTACAACATGATGCTTTGCTGTTGATAGATGAGATTGCATCTGCGGATCTTGTGGTTAGTTGTGGTGGTGGTTACATCAATTCTTTGGGGAAGCTGTTTACCCGTATTTCTCACATTTATGCGGGTATTATTTTCGGTAAGCCGACGGTTTTATATTCCCAGTCTGTCAGCGACCTAAGGTCCTTTTGGCATCGATGGCTAGTGGCTTTTGTGATAAATCGTTGCGACCTTTTTGTGGCGAGGGAGAAGCAGACTCTGGAGTATCTCCACTTTCTCGGAGTTTCAGATGAAAAGGTAAGGTTGCATGCAGACTCAGCATTTCTTCAAGGCTTTGTTAAAAAGGGCGTGGGTGAGGATTTGTTGGCAGATGTTGCTCCATTGGCAAAGAGGAAGATAGGGATGACAATCACTCGCTGGAGTTTTCCTGGGCATGATAATCCCGAACAACTCTTTAAGCACTATATTGATTCTATTCATCGATTGACGTCTGTTGTGATTTCTGAGCTGGATTGCGATCTGTATATTTTCCCCCAGGTAACAGGGCCGAACCGTTATTCGGATGACAGGGTTACTGCCAAAGAAATATTTTCGCAGTTTGATACCGAGCGAATCCATCTGCTCGAAAAAGAATACAGCCCAGAACAATTGAAAGGAATGATTGCTTGTATGGATTTGTTTGTTGGAACGAGAATGCACTCTAATATTTTTGCGTTAGGAGCCCAGGTGCCTACGTTAGCAATAGCATATCAGGAAAAAACGATCGGTATCATGCGGGAGCTCGGGTTGGAGCGGTGGGTTCTTGATATCAACACTATTGATAGTAATTCTCTGGTGGTAAAGATCGTCGCTCTTTGGGAGGATCGGGATAATATCGCCTTGAAGCTGCACAAACTGATTCCGGAGATCGTGCAATCAGCGAGGATGCCTGCGCAATTGTGCAGGGAAATTTATGAGAGGAAAAGGTAAAGAACAGGTATTATGAGATATCTTCTTTTCTTTATTGTTTTTTTTGCACTTCCTCATGCCTCTTGGATTCCTGTGAAGCTTGGAGTGGAGCCGGAGAATATCCCACTAGGTTTAGTTAATATTGTTCTTTTGCTCGCTACACTCCTTTGGTTGCTTGGACGCATTGAGGGGGGCAAAATTGAGAATCCTTTTAAAATTTATAGTTTCTTCACTGTTCTAGTAATTCTTTGGGTAGGAGTTGCCGTAATTACCGGGTACAACGAGGATATCAGGTTGACACTTACTTCAGCAAAAGGGGAGATTAGTTTATTATTGCTCTATTTTGTACCCCTGGCTATTATTAAGAACGAAAAACAGTTTATTATATTTTTTGCTATTGCTTTAACAGTTCATGCTGTCATTGGATTGGAAGTTCTTCGTTCTGGAGTTCTTGATGGAGTCAATTTTAATGATGCAAAGCGGGGTAGCGGGCCTTTTGCTCAGGATATGTGGGGTGCGGATATAGCCGGCTCTTTTCTTGCCCAGTTTATGATGTTTTTTCTGGCAATTTTGGTTACTAGCAAAATGAAATCACTTTATCGTGTAGCTGCGGCCATAGGGCTTATGATACTTTTTGGTGGTTTAATGGCGACATACGCGCGTGGAGCCATGCTTGCTTGTGTCGGTGGTGCGGTTCTTTTGTTTATCGCACGTGGACTTCATCCTAAATATTTTATTGTTCCATTAATTTTTTTGGTTTTGGCTCTGCCCTATTTGCCTGAAAGTGTTCAAAACAGGTTTAATAAGATCACCAATGAGTACGGTGATTTTGATCAGTCTACTCAGGGGAGATTCTATTATTACAGTAATGCGCTGGAATTGATAATGGCGCATCCATTAGGTGTTGGAACTGGCCAAGTTCGGGGTGCCATGGAACAGAAAACCGGAAAATTCGTGGATCCACATAATGGTTATCTTTACACAGCTGTTGAGTATGGAGTCGCGGGACTAGCCATTTTCCTCTTGTTGCAATGGCGTTTGTTCACATTTGCTAGAAAGGTATATCAGAACATTGAGTATCCACTAATATATAGAGTTTATTCACTGGGAATGATTGGGATGCTTGGAGTTTTTGTTTTATGTAATCTTTTTTATGCCAACTTTTACAAAGAGTTGGTATTGGGGACAATTACCATTCATTTTGGGATGCTGGCCTATGTTGTTGGAAAAATACCAGAAAAAATGAATATTTCTGGAAAAAGTTGCCATCCACCAAACTAAAGTCTTTTAGATACAGGGAAAGGATGATGTGGGGTTCGGCAAGTTTAGTCGTCACAAATATAGAGTAAATGTAAAGTACAAGTAAAACGTTTTATTGTTTACTAATTTTGAGGATTATTGGACAATCTGATTTGGCATCAGAATCAATTGCACCTATGTCATATGGTGTTAATCTGTAATTCATATTAAAGTCTTCGGGAATTTCATTTAAAAAAACGCCGCCATCTCTTGCTGGACTGGTTTCTTCTAAAGAGTAGCCAGCTGATACAAATGAACCTATAAGACCTTTAAATTTTGGATCCTCAAATTTGCTGTTGAGATCATTGTTGCTAATTTCTTTATAATCAGAAAAAGAGTAACGTGATCCTTTGTAATAAAAATGATCGCCAGAATTAGTACTATAGTACAAATTATTGTCGAATTGTAAACCGTTGTCCGTTTCAGAAGAATACCACATCCATCTAATAACTGGCGTGTTCGAGTGCCTCGCGATTATAATATTATTTTTGACAAATGAATTAATATTATTACCATTATTTTCTGAATATGAGATTCCAAAAGCATGCGATGCCCCCGGTGTTGCATCAGGCCCTGAAGGTTCCCAAACATCTTTTGTCGGCATTATTATTGTATTGTTGGCCACTTTTACATTTTTCAAACCTGACCCTAGTTCGTCTGCAATATGTGTGATGCCAACGCTACAGTTTATTATAATATTATTTGCAATATCAATATGTTGAGTTGCTACAGCATCTTCATCTCCAGTCGAAACTCCTATCTGTCGTAATCTACGCCTTGATTTATTGTAATCTGAGCTTTTATAAATTAAATCTGCCGATAAGTCTGTTGCTGAAGGTTCTGTAGCATAGATAAGGTTGGAATATATACTCACCCCATTTTGTTGGTTGAGATATACCCCTACGCTCCAATTATCAAAGACTATGTTTTTAGAAATTGTTCCATTTGTTCCCCTGCATACCCCAATGCCCTCTCCACCATTATTATTAACTATATTATAACTAATAATTGGAAAAGTTGTTCCTATTGAATCAATTCCTTTCCCCCATAAGCCATTTGTATAGAAATCTCTCCCTCGAGGCCAATTGTGTAGATAATTGTCTGATATTAGATTCTTCCTAAGAATAACATTTTCTGCGAGTATAGTTCCATAAGGCCAGATACTTATCCCGCTGTTAACATTTTGAGTAGCTTTGCAATTTTCAATTATAACATTGTTTGCTTTTATGCTAATACCTTTAGCGGCAGCTCTTCTAAAGGTTAAACCGGTGATTTTATTGTAATGGGCAGAGTTTACGAATAAAGCGCTTTTCGAATTGTCTGTTCTATCATCTTCAATAACGCTTATATCATGTTTGTCGAGAGGCAATCTCTGGTTAGAGTAGATGTAAATATTCTTCGCTTCTGAATCGTAGAAGAATTTACCTTCAGATAAATCACTAATTGAAGCTACAGGAATTAAGGCAGTATCATTTATAATAACGACTCGAACAGGATCAACATTAGGCCACTCTGATTGATAAACAGAATCAGAGTGCAATTTCCACTCTAAATTATATGAAGGATCAACAATGACCTCTCCATCACCATATGGTCCTATTGTGATCCAATTTTGTTCGTTGCCTGCAACTCGTAATGACATGGTTTCCTTATAAATACCCGCTCTGATTTTCACAACATCACCAGGGATAATGTCATTTGTCCTAGGTGAGAGTGTTTGGACAGCAAACTGAATTGTCTTAAAAGGGCAATTGGGTGAACCTTCATTTGTAGGGTAAAGGCCATTACAAATCATACCATCTTGTCCGTTTATTGAGTCAACATAAAAAGTGTCGTTACCAGGTTTGGCATCTGGAATTGAATAATCTGAAATTTCATCAGAGTTGTAGTATTCGCTAGAGAAGACTACGTGTGGCAGTGAGTTTATACAAAAAAAGATCAGTAAAAATAAAATCGTTTTAAATTGAATATTTATAAAATAACTGTTTTTCATCATTGGTTCAACACTCCGGACGTTGCTCCTGGCCCGAGGGGAAAATTGACCAAGAATTGTTTTTTTGTGCCAGCACTAATTTCCTCCCCGAAAAACTCTATATCTTGCAGAGACAGAGGGGACAAAAGAGGCACATGCAAAAACATGTTCACCAGTAAAATTTTTTGCTATTGTAACGGAACCCAATGGTTGGGACTTTCACATGTATATTGTGACGGAGGGTCACGGTACAAACTGCTCGTTGTATATCCAATTGGGTAACATTTTGAAGTTACATTAAAGTAACATCCATCCGGACATTCAGTATTCGCAATTGCACCGGTCAAATCAAAATATTGCGATAACGTAACAGGCTGCCAATTATTAGGACTTTCACATGTATACTTTGCTGGCGGATCTCTGTATAAACTGCTTGTTGTATAACCAACATCATAGCATGAATCATTAGCGTTATAGTAACACCCATCAGGACAAACTTTTAACGCCAAATCTCCGGCAAGATCCAGGTTGGAATTCACAGAAATAATTTCTTGTTTGATTGCAATAGCTCCTTTGTCGTCGATTACAGTAAGGCTAACAGGGTATTTTCCAGGATTGGCATAATTATGACTAACGTTAGAACTCATTCCAGTTGTTCCATCACTAAAATCCCATTTGTACTCTGTAATACTTCCATCCGAGTCAGTTGAACTACTCGCATCAAAGGTATATAAATCGCCGTCATGAGTGAAAGTAAAGTGTGCTGAGGGTGGACTGTTAGTACCTGCCGAATCTGTTATCGAGACACTATTCAAACTCCCTTCAAATTCAGTTTGAGCAAAGGCAAATGTTGCACCCAGAAGTAAAAAGGCGACTGTTATTGTCGAGAGCGTTTTGCATACATTACTACTACTACTACTACTACTACTACTACTACTACTACTACTTCGTCTTCTCTGTTTTTCTGTGGGGGTAATTTGTCTCATAGTGTCCTCGCTTCTATCTTTCAGGGCATACATATTCTTTATTATCCTGTTTACAAAGTGTTACGGCTTGTATTGTATATCGTTCGATGGATTTGTTTCAGAACCAGAAAGCTCAACAGCCACTACTCTAAAATTGTTGGTTGTATTCTGAGTAGTCGTTTTGCAGCTTATTTCACGCGCTGTTGTGTCTGATGTCTTGCATATAAATTGTTCATTGTTATATATTTTGAATCCGCTGATTGTGCTTTCCTTGCTGTTGTCATATTCCCAGGAGAGCGTAACGAGACGTATGCCGAAGAGATCAGGATAGTCATCAGGGCTAATGGAAAGTAGATTTGAAGGTGCACTTTCTGAGCCGTCAAGAAATAGTGTGGTCATTATAAATACCATGGTGTCTCTTAGCATGGCTGCATAGCAGGTTATCTCACGGGCATCCGGGGTTGTTGTTTCAGCCAACATACTGCCATTCAGATAAAATCTGAAACCACTGACGTTCTGTGTATCACCATATTCCCAGGTGAAAGTGAACTTCTTGTCGGATGAAGATGGTGGTGTTGCTACCGGAGTTTGTTTTGAGCCGATAGCAAGATATCCGACAACTTCAGTTGTATGGTTTATCTCTGAATCTTTTGACTGCTCTTCTTCAATCTTTATCTGGGTTGTTGTTTGTGATATGTTTTTGCCACGTACTGTAGCTGTATCGCCGCCGTCGGTAGTCTGCATTTTGGCGATGAAGAACGGCAAATCTTGAAATTCGGTCTGGAAGGTGATGTCCGTCCAGTTCTGGGTGATACTGTTAGTTGTAATGCCCGCTTCGTATATCAGGTCGGCGACTTCACCTTTGCCAGGTTCCCAGGCGATGTAGCCGATGGTTTCTGTAATGTGTGCTGTTTTTGTTGATTCCTGTTCCTGCAGCTCGTAATAGAAAAAGGACTGGCTGATTGAACGGATTCTACCGGTAACGGCATCGGTTTCACTCTCTGTTATCACCTGAGTGAGGATGATTGGAGTGAGGTCATAAGATTGCTGTAAAGTGACTTTGTTAAAGCTGGTTGAGCCTGCAATGCTCCCTGCCTCAATTTTAGCGCCATTGTCCAGTGTGTACACACCTTGTTCCATGACAATGTAACTGAAAGTCTCAGGGAGATGGTTTCCGTCTTGATAATTCCATTCCTGCAGTCGAACTTCGAAGCCTGTTTGATCAATATTGCGGATGCGCACTAGAACCGGTTCGGTTTCGTTGGAAGTGGGTGGGCCTGCAACGATGATCGGTTGGCTGAAACTGTTTTGAAAGAGCACCTTACCCCAGTTATTGTTGATGCTCACTTCGCCTACTTCTATTTTGAAGCCGGGTTCAATAGGTGTCGTATTGCAGTTAATCGTGCTGGTAGCGATGGCTGTCTCACCTTTGTTGTCGGTAACCTGGAGTGTTACTGTATAGACACCTTCATTGTTGTAGCTATGTTGTGCTGTTTGACCAATGCCTGTTGTTCCGTCGCCAAAGTTCCAACTGTATCCTGATATGGAACCGTCGGAATCAGACGACTGGGAACCGTCAAAGGATATAGTCACAGGTGCTAATCCTCCAGGCGGGTTTGCTGATATAACGGCTGTTGGTTTTTCATTTGGTGGTACAGTACCAACAACGATAATTGGTGTGTCTATACTGTTAGTAAGTCCTTTACTGTCCTCAACTGTAAGTGTGGTGTGGTAGGTTCCTGCAACTGTGAAGGAATGCGAGGTGGTTTGCCCCGTTGCCTGGGCACCATCTCCGAAATCCCAGTTGTAGCTGACTATTGGCGGGTTTGAAGTAGTAGAGGACGTACCGTTGAAGGTGACTGCCAAGG
>Ga0256845_1001475_pt1 | contig 18828 bp, 14 predicted proteins | sample RiftiametaG_FD_189101 | JGI IMG/M metagenome (GOLD analysis project Ga0256845, IMG submission 189101) | Tube worm associated microbial communities from hydrothermal vent at the East Pacific Rise, Pacific Ocean - Riftia | ecosystem: Host-associated > Annelida > Integument > Unclassified ...
GCGTAATTTTAACTCGCGCATCACAAGTCCGGCTTCGATTGTTTTTCCGAGACCAACCTCATCAGCCAGCAGGTAGCGCACACGGTCGCCCGATATAGCTCGAGACAGCGTGTGAATCTGGTGAGGTAGCGGGATAACATTGGATTCCATGGGAGCCAGCAATACATGCCCATCAGATACACCAGAAGAACCTTCTAAAACTTCAGCAACTTTTGCAGCAGCTGTGATATATGCTATTCGATGAGCTTCAATTTTCGGGTGCAGATCTGTTGTTAATGGCTGCAGATCAGATTGAGGAACACGCACAACAGCATTTTTATTGGGCAACCAGACACGGCACACTGTCTGTCCCCACAAGGTCTGTTCATCAACAACCTTGCAGACGCTTTTATGTATTGTGCTGTATTTCCATGTGTTATTCATTGCCAGCAATCCTCATCAACTTGGTCAGTATGCAGTGACTAAGTGTCTCAAGAATTGGCAGCAACTTAGTCACAAACTTAGTCACTCGGTTTATACTAACAGGGTAAATACAAATCATGCACACTCTCTTAATAATCTCGGATTTGTGGTTAAAACTTCAATGCCACCATTTTGAAAATCTCCGTCATTGGTCATCAATTTTAGATTTCTTTTTTTACAAATATCAACAAAAATTGCATCGTTAAAATCCACATCCCCAGATGAAAACTCAGCCAGTGCCGTACTCAGATCCAGTTCACTGGCTGGGATAGAGTGGACTTGACAGAAGCTTATAATTTTTTTGGCAAAAGTCTCTGCGGATGACGCGACTGCTGAGAAATCAGAGGATTTTCTGAAATCCTTAAACTTTGGATAGGTACTTTTATAATTTCCCTCCCATTCAATTCTTATGTAACGGTTTAAGTATTCACTTAATACCATAGGGTCGAGAATCGGTTGAGCTCGTGCTGAAACAAGATTTGCAAAAGCCGTTGAATATTGTTGAGCAAACCTTTGAGGAGGATTGCCTGGTGCAGGGAATAAGTAGAGCCAGATATTGGTGTCCACTAGAATCTGTTCTTCTGAACTAAAAGAATAGGCAGAAAGATCAAATGCTTTATTCTTCATTATCATCTTCCTCCAGCCATGCGTTATCATAAGATTCTTTGTTGGAATAATACCTCTTTGCATTATCCACAACACGCTTAAGCAATTCCATGTCATCAGACGAAAGCCCTTCAACTTTGAGTTGAGAGCGAATATCTTCCTCCGAAAAAGAACCGTAAAGCTGACCAATTGCTACATTGAGAAAGAGCGATATCAGCATGGTTACATTCTCAAATGAAATTGTAACCCGCTTTCCTTCTTTTAATAGTTTTTCAACTTTGCCAAAAATCTTTTGACCGTCTTCTGTGGATATACATAAAGGAGTACCAATTAAGTCGGTAACCTTTATTTTTATGCTTTCACTCATCACACTTTCTCCTATTTAAAAAATATCATTACTGTCTAATTCCGAGCTTAGATAATAACTGCTTGTATCTGTCGTATTTATTTCAATATTCACACAGGTTCCCGGAAAACTGTAATCCATCTTGTCGCAAGACTCTCCATCGGCATTAAATTCGTAATAACCGAAATTAGATACAATCTGAAGTTTGCCTTTATTGAGTTGCACAAAATCTTTTAACAATTTTAAACCCAAGCCTCCGGGTTGGTTGCCACGCTTGGTGGTATGCCCTTCGGTCATAGCCCATTTTATTGCATTGCAGGAATTAACTTTGCGTTTTGTGTATCTCCTGACATTTTCCCGAATACCAACACCAGCATCGGAAATTGTAAAATCCAACCGATGTTTTTGAGGGTAAAATTGTCCGCAGACAAAAATACCTGACTTTGATTCAGAATGAATGGTCGCATTAAGAAAAATTTCCAAAAGGCTTTGTCTAAACCGTTTGGTTAACGCTTCGGACATGGTCGGAATACCTCTGCCTTTCATATATCTGCTGAGATAATCGTTAAACTGTTCTCCGGCAGTAAGTTTGAAAATTTTAAACGGCAATGTTGTTTGATTAGAATCAATCAATTTAGGTTGATTAAAAACAGTTAAAAATTTGTTTTTTCTAAGAATAGTTTTTACACCGGATTCCATATTATTGATTGAGACATCATTCAACTCATCACGCAGTCTTGCTATCACACTGTACAAAGGTGCTGCCATATTGGCTTCGAAAAAACTGCAATATGAAAAGTCAAATTCAATCGAATCCAAGAAACAACCTTTTGCCTGTTTTGCAATTTCGGCAATGTTTTTAAATCCAGATAAATCACTTTGAATTGTTTCAATATTGAGCTTCATATTTTGTACCTATTTCCGGAGTAATGAATTTAGATCATTAAACAACTTATCAAATCGAGCAATTGTATCGTTAGATATTTTTGATTCAAAATCAGAAAGTTTTTCAGATAATAATCTTGCTGGTCTGTAATGGTTAAACTGCTCATTGTTAAAATGCGACTTCAGGGCAACAAGCACACGAGGAATTTTCGAATTGACCGCATCAGCATCAATATTCATATCGAACTCTTGATTTACCAGATCAATATAAAAATTCCGATCAAACAAATCCTCCAAATCGGCACTTTCCGTATCAGTATATTGTGAACAGGTAATCAGATTTTTCTTCTTGAGCAACTTCTGTTTAAGCAATTGCTGTGCAATTTGATCTGTTTCCGGATCTATGTCCATCAATGTGGCAATGTTCATTTTCTTTTGGCTACCAATTAAAGACACAAACATAGGGATCTTCCCAGCACCACCAGATGGCGTTATCGTCCATTTTTCCGATAATGCAGTTTTTCCCTTACGAGCAAGAACATCGGACATAACTTTAAGGTAAATTAGATCAGATGGACCTTCAACCACCAATGTATTTGGTCCAATAAATAGGGTTTGATGAATTTCATATCCCAATGCACCTTGTAGTGGAAATAATGTATCATTATTGACAGCAAGAACATCACAGGTAACTTTCGTACCACTACCTTCTGGAGCATCATCTTCCATGCTGTCATCCTGAACCAGACGAACACGCTCAAAGTGGTTAGCATCCACCAGAAATGGAGAATGGGTTGTATAGAGAACTTGATGTTCCGGTTTTAATTCCGCTTCAATGTAGTCCAGCAAATCAGACTGTGCTTTTGCATGTAATGAAAGTCCAGGCTCGTCAAGCAGAAGAATTAATGGTGTTTCGTGCTTTGCTTTTTGTTGACCGAAATAGGCAAGGAAAGAGAAAAACCAAACAAAACCTCTGGATCGTCGTCCCATTGGAGTTGTTGCAAGGTGCTTGGAATCGTAAATTTCCGCCCAAATATTTATGCCGGTTCGCATGTGAGCTGGATCTTCTGATTTTGCTTCTCGAACATCAAATTTGATTTGTAAGTGTTTGTTTTGTGACCAAAACTTAAGGAGATTTCTCGTTAAGCGGTTTCCCGCACCTTCAAGCTTATTCTTAAGATCTTGAGTATTGGTGGCATTAATTGCTTTATCAAGGTCAATTCTCGCATGTTCCAGCAATCCAAGAAGAGGACGATCTGCATCTTCAAGTGTATTGTTATCCCTTCTTTGTTTTAAAGCATTAAGATTCTCTTGTCCGAGCATCTGATAATATTCATCGAAGTAGAGAAACTTTGGAACCAATGGCTCGATATACGAAGTATAAAAGAATTCATTTGCACCACCCGCTGTTTGAATTTTTTTCAGTTCTGTCTGCAAAGGAGAAATCGATTCTGCTTTATCTTCGTCTGTAATTGCTTCCTCACAATAAGTAACAAGGTCATCTACAGTTTTGTATTGCTTTGCTTCGTCTGCTAGTTCTTTTGGAAGAAGTTTTTTAATCAGATGTTCGGTTAAATTGACTTCTGAAATATCGATACAGGGATATAATGTATTGTCATATCCCTTTGATAATTCAATAGTTTTTTCACCTATTATCTTTTCAGAATAGTCATCTACCAAGTCTTCTAAGTCATCATTTTCCAACTCAAACCATGCTTTAATCACTCTGGCAGGTTCTCTGTTTCCATTTTCGACGTCATATTCATAATCATCAACATCAACACGAGGGTAGTCTTCAGTTGAGTTAAATTCCATATCTTCCTCGTTGATCGGATTCAAGCGATAGAGTGCCTGCATAAGAGCTGTTTTACCTGATTCATTTTTTCCAACAAAACAGGTGACATCATTAATATCAATAACGCCTGAGTCACGGACAGAGCGAAAGTTTGTTACTTGAAATGATTTCAGTTTCATATTTACTTTCTCCTTCTATTGCATCTATTTTTATTTCTATCCATAAGTTACACACTTTCAATCATAGTAACCGCCTGGTCATACCACATCAGCAGCTTGGGATCTTCTTCAAGAACAGTGCTTGGGATTTTTTCAGCAATTGTAATAAAAGTAAATACGTTTTCTAATTGTTTCATATTACAGGTTACTCCACATTCGTTTCATTAAAAATCCTTTATCTGCTTCAAATGTATCTATGGCAGATAAATTAACATCTACATAATCCTCAAAATCACGTCTTTGTCCTCGAACACCATGTTTATGCATAAAATTAATTAATTTTCCTGCATCTTTTAATAATTTCCTTTGATAAGATACTGTTTCATCAAAGCTTTCTTTAGACACCATTTTGCACTGGCTATATAAACAACTCAAATAATGTTTAAATGATGCTGGTTCGTTATAAGCTGTGGTTGTCGGAATAGCCCCTGAAAACAACATATTAGCATATTGAGAATTATATTCTGAAAAAGGTGCCAGTGAGTTCAAAATAGATCGTTGAAATGCTATATCTAAAAATTCAGGCTTAACCTCCGTCAAAGCCTGAGGACAATAATACCACGTTCGTTTGCGTTTAATATCATCAGGATCGGGAGTAAAAAATTTATCAAGCGTAAATGATCGCACATTCATCCATGTTCCGCTGGCTAAAGCATCAATGCCAGCAATAGAGGATATGAGTATTTGATGATTTGAATATCCTAAAACAACTTCTTTTTTTTGAAGTTTTAAACCGGCACAAAAAGATAAAAGATTTGAGAGCCACACAGGATCATCAACCAAATATTCTCCGTCGGGATGATCAGCAATTACATAATAACCATCAAGATCCCACTCTTCTGTTTTTAATAGGATTTGATCAAGTTGATCTTGGAAACGAATGGTTTCAGCAGATAAACATAATGTTCCTAATTTCTTATCAGAATAACGGCTTGCTGCATTTACGATATCATCATGAATATTGAGCCATATATCTGTTACTCGTTCACAATACAAACCCGGCAAAATAAATGCGTCTGTTTGTGCCTTTTCATTTAATTCTTTTAATGCTGGTAAAAGCTGGTTGTAATCCATATTCGCAGTTGAATAATCAGATGGCCAATATGTGTGACTCGTCAATTTGCTGTGGTCAGCTCTAGGAGCGTAAAGTTGAGGATCAAGAAGAGTTGTGCCGTTAACCTTTATTATATCACTGCTCAATTTTTCGATCTGGTTTTCATCTAAATCCCGAGGGCTTAGTATAACCGTAGAATCAGGCATATCGGGTAACATTTCGCGACAAAGTTTCATCATCCCATGACCAAATTGAAGGTATAATTTCATTGTTTTTCCTCCGTTTTACTTAAATTATTGTATATCTCGGAAAACCAAGTGAAAGCCATCGCAGCAGACGGAGGACGATATGTGTGATTCTTTTGCATTAATGTCTGAATGAATGCAGATAGCTCGTTATTAGTATCGCCCGGAATTGCCAGAGGGTTCTCTATAAGAGTTTCCGTTTTTAAATAAACATCAATGACGCTGTTGGCGCCTTGAGTAAATGGATTAAAACCATGCAGCATCTCATAAGCTACAACTCCAATAGAAAACAGATCTGCACGAGAATCTATTAACCGTTTAAAATTCCGATACTGTTCAGGCGGAGCGTATCCAGCTGAATGTGGGCCAAAATTAGCACTCGTAGCTGTTAAAGACACATCATTCAAATCTCTGGCAATGCCAAAATCTATGAGCCAATATTTATTCTGATTATCGAATAAAATATTATCCGGCTTAATATCACGATGAACGATACTTTTAGTTTCTAAAGCTACAACTGTTTCAAGTAAACTATGCAAAAAAGTTAATACTTCTGATAACGAAAATTTTTCTTTTAGCTCCATAACGGTTCGTAAATCAGAACCAGACACCAGTTGCTCATAAATGTAAATATATGAATTTTCTTCAAGCTCAATTGTTCCTGATTCATAAAGTTGAGGTACATTTGGAAAAAAATTTTCTTGAATAATTTCTATTTCTCTTAAAATGCGAGGGTCATTACCATTATGTGTTACAATTTTAAGAACGATGTCGTCGAATTCAGAATGTTTAGCTTTATAAACAGCTTTCTGTCCACCTGTTTTTAACTCTTTAATACTATTCAACGATAAAAATTCTGATTTTATTTGTTCAATTGATATTTGTACCATATTAAATTCCTTGTTCTCTTAATAATTGGCGACCAATCCATTCATTAAATAACCATGAAGCATAAGAAACAGGTAAACCTTCTGATCGGAATGGTTTCTGAACTACCTTTGCACTACCTCCCAAAGGCTTTGAGTAAATGCCGACTCCTGACTTTTCTGCTTCGGATATTATTCGTTTAGAAGGCGTGAGAACAGGAGATAAAACATAAGATTCCGATGAAAACAAACGATTCATATTGGCCTGCTGTAACACACCAGACCAATCGGATATTTTTGCTTCAATAGTTTTAATATTATTTATTCCATATGTGGTTCGTAATGAAACAGGAAGCCAACAATTTTTTGATCGTTTTAACAATGAAGCATCCAAAAGTTTTTCCAATATTCTAAGCAGCTGTTTACTATTAAGCCCAAGCTGATTTTCTATAACCTCTGAAGTTGAACCTTTTATAAAATAAAGATGATGTAATACCTTTAACTCTAAAATTCCTAACCGGGTTCTTTTTTTTGTCCAAGATCTATATTTTTCAGGATTATAAGTAACCACGACTAAATCAGGATAGCCTGTGGGTACTAAAGGTTCATAAAACAAAGCATAATGTCTTTTTAATGATGTAAGTTTATCTGAATATTGCTCAACAAATTCATTCAGCAATACAGATTCCGGACCTTTGATCTGCGTCCTGACTGAAATACCAATATCTTTATCTGATTTTTTGAATTCTAATAGGTTTGCCATTATTCCCCTCCCATTCGTGTGACGGCCTGGTCATACCACATGAGCAGCTTTGGATCTTCTTCAAGAATTTTGCTTGGGATTTTTTCAGCCACCGTGATGATGGTCTGGTACTCCCGTTCCTGCCAGGCTTTCTTGAATCCGGCACGAACCGCTTCCAGACGAAACACTTTTAGCTTTTTCTTGGCTTGTTTATATTCTTCAAACTCTTTGAGCAGGGTCTTTTCACGCATTTTTGCCAAATCACCTGCCTTGTTGGGATCTGGCACATACCAGCGGTCTTTGGCCTTGGCAATAAGGGCAGGATCATTTTTTTGCAGATTACGCAGTTCCTTATACCAGGTTGACAGATGTGAATGAATCTGACTCGGCACATCACCTTTGCCATCAAACATCAGAAAATTTTGTTCCAATAAAGTGGAAAGTTCCAAGCCTTTTTCATGTTTGTTCCAGCCGCTGATCTCCTGCATAAATTTCGGGTTGATATCCTGAAAATTTTGGGGTTTGTCCCGCAGTAGATTTCTCAGCCATTCAATGGCAGAAGATTCATCGGAAACAAAGAGTGATTGCTGGACAGCTCTGCCGCCGCCAATCATCTTTTTGCGGTCATATTCTGCGACCTGCTCAGGCAGAAAATACATTCCGTCCCGCTCTGAAAAGCGTTGGGAGAGTCCAAGCTGAAAATCCTGGCTGTCGATAGGAACATGGTAGCCTTTACGCACATAGTAGGCAATGACCTGATCATAAAGAATACGAGGGTCCCGCTCGGGAATCACAATAAAATCAGCTCCCTGTTTTTTTGTAACCGGCAGGTATTTCAAATGAGTTCTTACAAAATCCCAGACACCTTCTTCGGTTTGGGCTTCGGTTTCAAAGCGTTCTTCAAAACCGCCATTTGGCTTGTAAGCGGAGATAACGAGGTCTTGTTTGACAGCTGTGGGACCAACAATCGCATGCAAGCCCCCTCTTCCTTTGTTTAAAGCTGCCATGTTTGCAATAATAAAACCCGCATCTGTTATTGCTGTTTGTATAGAATTCCAGATAGAAGCTCTACTATTTGAAAACTCAACCGTCATCCAGTGCCCCGGCTTTAATACTCGATAAGCTTCCTTAAAACAAGCAGTCATCAACTGTCGGTATTCATTTATCCCTTTACCTTGAACTGAATTTTCTATTGCTTCAGGTTTGTTGTCGGTAATAACAGTAATCCACGATTCCCATAAAAAACTAAGTTCTGAATAGTTTATATTGGAACCAAATGGTGGATCAATAAATAAATAATCTATACTTTCAAGTTTGCAATTAGTTTTAGAAGCATCACCAACACTTATTAGAGATGTTTTTAATGATCCAAGTTTTAGTATATTGGATTTGATTTTTGATCTAATAAAATAAAAAGGTGATATCTCTGTAGGTGTAGAACTTATATAAAGAGTATTGGCTAAAGGTCCAACATGTCTTTTATGTTGAGCTGCATATCTATTCATAATATGTAATCTTGAATGAGAAGATGTAAACCAAAACATAAGATATTTTTTTTCACGATATGTTATTGTGGAGTGTTTTATATATTCTAAAACAGCCCCCAGCACCCACAAATTCCGCTTTGTATAAAAATGATGCACATGGGTGATGCCGTGGGACTTCATTGGCTGACGGGTATTGTATCCATCCGGCAATGCGGCGGTTGGAAACCAGTAGGGAATATCGGAATTTTCTATCTTTTCAATGAGAGCCAGATCAAATTTATCTGGAGTTTTTTCAAAGCGTTTTCTTTTGCCCGGTACAGTATAATTTATCAGCACTGGCACCTGCTTTGCCTGTTTTATTGTATTGCTTAAAGCTTTATCGAATTTTGTAATCCACGCCCGTTCCATTTTGCGTTTGGTGAGTTCTGCATTGCAATGAGGGCAGGGGAATTTATCTTTAACTTTACCAGCCTTTTTATCCACTGCGGCTTCCCAAAAAACCACTTCTCCTGCACATTCAGGGCAGATAAAGACATCTGACCAGACAGTATAGTTAATTTTACCTCTTATCTCATTGCCATTGATGTCTTTGCTTCCATCGAGTCTGGTTTCATACATCCAGCCGCACTCTTCTTCAACTTCTTTAAGAATTTTCTTTGCTTCTTTTTCAAATGCAAGCACATCAACAGGAGTGTTGTAGTTATAGGCAATAAAGGTTGCAGCAGGGGAAAGGTCATTTAAAACAGCACGCCTTGCACCCAGTTTTGAAGACTTAACCCAAACCTGTTTACCTTCAGCATTAATTTGCCTTTCAAAAATAATTCCATCTTTATTAACTTTATATTTTTGTCCAGGGGAATTTTTTGTTACTCCTAATGACTCCACAACTGTTTTATCTCCACACATCTGTGCTGCCACGCCTGTCATTCCTGTTCCGGCAAAACCGTCAAAAACAATATCTCCCGGTTCTGTGTAGTGCAGGATATAACGCATGATGGCTTTATGCGGCACCTTGGTGTGGTAAGAGTGGGCATTATAAATCGGATCGTTCTTACCTTCGCTTACATCGGCAGCAAAAGGTTCCCGGTGGTAGTGATAATCTGCGGGTGTTGCAGGCTTCTGGTTTTCCCATTCTGTAATAAAATCAGCAATCCACGGATTCGGACAGGCGGTGTAATAGGGAGGATCACTGAGATTGAGAATGTCCTCGTCTTTCCCAATGGGGAATCCTTCAATCTTACGGAACTCCGGGTCTTTTAATTTTTCACAGAGAAGTTCGGTAAAATGGGCACGCCGTACGTCATCATTTTCAAATTCCATTCCAAGACAGGTTACTGGTTTGTCATCAACAACCAACTCCTCATCCCAAAGCTTTCCACTTCCGGGTTTAGCTGGCACTGTCTTTGTTTTAAATAAACTCTTTTGCTTGCTCATTTTTTTATCCTTTTGATGATGCACTTAAACTGATTGCCTTCTCGGTCATCAATAAATTCGATATCGGGATATTCTTCCAAAACTCTCATGATTCCGGAACCAAATCCACGATAAGGTAAAATCTGGTATGCAAATGAGGCAAGGACGGGATTTCTTGTATTTGAAATACCTGCTTTAATATTTTCAACAGTTAAACTGTTTGGAAGATGTCCCGGACTGATAATTTCAATACGATTGGAAAATACAAATATACGAATGGGTGCAGAGATAAAATAATCTCTGTGAATCAGTGCATTGGCAACAAGTTCCTCAAATACAATTCGAGGAATTTCAGGAATACCAAGACTGTTTACACTCTGTTCACCTTGAATATGCTTAATATTAGCCAGTAAATAGTTAATTGTATTTTGAAAAATATCTGACATCTTTCCGGTAAAATCACGACTGTCAATATAGTTTTCTGTTGCTACTGTTTCACCTGGAAAAACCGCTGACTTAATAATAGCAAATGGTAATTTAATTGACGGATTTTTACTAAATAACAGAGCAGCGGTAATATTCAACTCACCATTTTCAGCAAGATTTAAATTGGACATGGTTTTTTCAAGAGGAATTTGTTGTTCGTCAAGAGATTCACCATACCGTTTCTTAAAAAAGTTTTGAAAATAATCCATATCCAAATCGGAAATAGTCATTCCGGTTACAGGAATAATATCTGCGTGAATCAGGCCGGAACTTTGAAAAAGTCTTTGTATCTCTTCTCTTGATGTTGCTTTGCGTTTATCTGCTCCGTTTTTTACCCAGATTGTTCCATTTTTGTCCTGATAGGGTTTGTTTACACCTTTTGGAACATCAATAATAAGAATATTTTTGCCATCAATGGTTACAATCTCTGTGAGCGGGTTAATTGCAGGTTTGATATTCTGACTTGCGGTATTGGAAAGCAGCTGATTTATTCGCTGAATATCCTCCTTGTTTAAACCAGGAATAGAACCATCATCATCAACACCAATAAATATTTTACCTCCAAGCGAATTACTAAATGCAATAAGTTCTGCAGCTAAACGGTCGGCATTGGATACATCTCTTTTAAATTGATTCTTACTATCCTCTCCTCTGGCAAGAATCTGCATAATTTCTACGGTTTCCATATCTGATAAATCTCCTTACGCCTGTTAAATGCTTCCCTGCCGCCTTCCATAATGTTGACTATTGTTTTTTGGGTTTCGTGTTTGTCAATTGAGCCGCTTTTTACAGATACTTTGTTATCTGCAAAGGAGCAGGCATGAACAAGTTCGGCATCACCCAGAACAGGAATATTAGGATTGTGGGTCGCAAAAACAAACTGAACTTCCGGTTTCATCTGTCGGATCAGTTTTATTACATCTTCATAAATCGTCTGATTATCCAGATCATCTTCGGGTTGATCGATAATTATGACATCATTTTCCTTTTGACTTAAAACAAAGAGAATCAATGCCGAAGCCCGCTGTCCAAGGGAGTGGTGCTGCAGCTCTTTTCCACGATACATGATGGTAAACTTATTTGGCACTTGATAGGTAAGCAGCGTTTTAAGATTTTTAATAAAAAGATTTTCTAATATTTGAGGATTTGTTCCAAACAATGATTTGGCATTATCAAAGTCTTTATAAATGGCAATAAAATCAGTATATTTATCTATCAGTTTTTGATAAGTGGTTTCACGAATGTTACTACCTCTGAACATATCTTTCATAAAGCCAAGAAAAGCCTGCTTATCTTCTTTAAAACCAGAGGTAATGGCGAGAGATGATTTTGCAGATCCTACCTTATCCAATTCAGCTTTAATACAGTTAAATTCTTCCAACCAGAGTTCGTTTAATCTGTTTAATCCCTCCAATAAAGAATTCTGCAATGTACTTTTCTGTTTATCCTGCTTTTCCAATTCGGCAATAATCCGAACTGCCAAATCCAGTTTCTCTTTTAATTTCAGAAATTCATTGGAACTGATATTTTGCGTTCCGCTCTCTTTTAGTTCTTCTGAAAGTCTGCGTTCAATTTCGGCAAACTCTTCAACCATACTTTTACGAATGGATGTTAACTCGTTTTTACATTCAGACAATGCCTTTTTTTCATTGTCTTGATTTCTTAGCCAATTTTTAATCTGATCGATAAATCCCACATATTTTTCATAATGCAGATAAAATTTTTCAAATAACCTGGCATTATATTTTGATTTATACCCTTTAAAATTGCGGAAATCATCCTCATATTGAGCAAGCAAAGATTCAAGATCAGATATAAAATTATCAATTAGATTAATACCTTTATCTATTTTTCTGACATCTTTATCAAAATCAAGCCGCTTTTGAAGTTTATCTTCCACTCCATGTTTTTTGTAAAACTCTAATTTAAATTCAGTATCCTGTTTAACCTTTTTCTGTTCTTCCAATTGTTCCTGGGCATCGGATATTTTTAAAAGAAGTTCAACAGCATTGATGACTTTATCTTTTTGTACGGATATCTTTCTTCTGATATCATCGAGTTTTGACCCCAGCAATTTATCCACCAGATCTTTTTCAAATCCTTCGCCTGTGTTGGAAAGATCTTTTTGTCCAAAGTATATGGGCTTACAAAGAACTGTCTCCCGTATGGAAACTCCAGGCTGTAATTTACCGTCAACAAACACCTCGGCATACTGCTCTTTAAATATTCTGCAAATGGTATAAGTCTGCCCGAACCGGTCAATAGCATCAATTTCGACTTTGCCGCCGCTTCCCATGGTAAATGTAACTAAATCCTCTTTATATCTAATATCTCCCGACTTTTCACCAAATGGAATTTCCAGCACATAACGCAACACTTCCAGTACAGAAGATTTTCCACTGCCGCGAATGCCGATTAAAGTATTTAATTCCGGTGAAAAATGGAGTTCATGACAGTCAAGAGTTCCTCCGGTAAATCGAATATTGCGAATATGTGAATGTTTATATTTAATAGGCTCCCTATAAACCCTGTTGTCTTTATCTATCAGGGCAAATTTTACAGCATCAAAAGAAAAAGCACCGAGCTTAAGAAAACATTTATTTCCGGAACCAATTGTATTAATGGATTTACAGTCAGAACCTTCCACCTCCGCAGGATACCAGTTTCTGAGTCGGTTTTTCACCTTATCCAGTTCATCACGGGTTCTGACTTTTTGAAAACCAAGGGTACGTTTTCTTACAGCTTTATATCGATTCTCTGCAAAATCACCTAATTTCCCGCCGCCCATCTCTTGCCACAAACCGCTTTTCTGTTCAACATGGGCAAAAATCAGAAAGTAATCCCGGGCTGTTTTGTCCAATTCATCTACTACCTGGAGAATATTTTTATCGCTGCGGCCGTTTTCATTTTGGTATTCTGACTCCGCCTTTCCGGGAAACATACTGGCAATAAAAGGTGAGATATAATCATTACCTTTTTCCAGCCATTGTTTGTTAAAGACAATCAGAGTATGGATTCCGTTGGATCCATCATTGACAGACAACTCAACACCGGGCAAAAGGAATATCTTTTTTTTTGCCGCCGTCTTTTTGAGAGCTTTGAATTCTGCTGCATCAAATTTGTTATGATTGGTGATTACGCCAACTCTGATACCTGACTCTTCCAGCCCATCAACATAGTCAGAGAAATAATAATCATCCTCTCCAGAATAGTTAAATTCCTTATCCGCATCGGTGTGTAAATGAAAGTCAGCTCTTAACCAGGTAGAACCATATTTAAAGATTTCAGGATTATTGTTTTTGTTATTCATTCTAATCCTCCATTACTATTCGTACTTTTGCCGGGTCTTTGCCTTTTGTCAGTTCGTCTACATAGGTATTAAGTGTTTTCTTCAAGTCATCCGGTGTTGCAGGACCTAAATCAGATATTTTTGCCAAAAGATCGTTTTTCTTGATTACCACCTTTTGCAGTCCAGCAAGAATTCTTTTCAGAGTCTGCACAAAGCTACTATCCACCACGTCAGGAAGTTCTTTAGAATCGATAAACGCCTGAACCTGTTTTTTATCATCATCCTGAAGCAACTCATTAATATTAGATTGAGTAATCGGGTCTTCAAGGTTATTCAACAGCGTAGCTGTCCATTGTTCCAAAAGTTTGTCTAATTCATCATCCAACTGCTCAAGCATCTGCGAGCCGGATGCTGTATTCGTTTCAACCGATGGACGAAAACCGCAATGGGGACAAACCGGTGTTGTCGCAAGATTTTGTTCAGTCAGGGCAAAACAGCTTTTTAAGTTGGCTAATCTATTCTGATAGTCAGTCAGCTGCTGTCTGGGCATCAGATCAATACCTACAAGTTTCAGCAGTGTTTGAAGTCGATAATCATTCATTAAAGCAGCTTTGCGTTTATCATCGTTTACACCGAGGCGTGCCTTTGTGTGCAGGTCAATATAGTGAGTTATGTACTCCTTTTTGAGTTGCTGAAGCTTTGCTCCGACATTCCGGGATTGGTTTGCCAACTCTTTCAGGTCTGTTTGTCCCAGGATTTCCAAAACATCCTGTCTAATAGTTTTCATTCGGTCTACCCAATCATGCTCTACCGGCAGCACACCTTCAGCTGTTGACAGCCAGGATGCCGCCCCACTGTGATCCATGACAAATTCACGAAGATCATCCAGATTATCCAGAGCCTTTAGTGCCTTCTCATGGGACATGACATCGGCTGCACTATAGCGAAAATTTTTCAATTTTCCGGGTGAGGTGTAGGCTTGGAGTGATTCGAAGAAGGTTTTGGCATCATGCAATCCTGAGGTCTGGTTTGCCAGATCTGTTCCTCCAAGAAGATCCAGCCCCCAGAATGAAAGACCCTCATGCAGGGTCTGCTGTGTCATAACGATTCGTTTTATAAGTTTGTTGACAGACTGCTGTAAATTCTGAATTGGTTCATCTTTCCCTTGAGTCACTAGTTGTGCCATGCCCGGCGTCATTCCGAGCAGCTCAAACAGTGCTTTAAGTGCCGGAAGGTTCCATTCCTTTGGCTGCTCAAGGTGTTTGAATCGGATAAGTTCATCCATGCCCGTTGCAGCAAGCTGACCAAGTCCGGTGGCATCGAACTTTTTGCCCGGAATGGACAGGACAATGTCACCTGAGTAAACAAGGACAGCGATCAATACCGTTACCCACTCCGGTTCCAGCCTAAGCCTGCCGGGATTCATATATTCTACACCGTGATCGTCCTGAATAATTTCATTCCGGTTGACAACCTGGCCATGTCCTTTTGCCTTTACAATATCAAGGATAAATTTGGTGTACCTGGATTTATATGGATCAATCTTGGCATTATCTCCATTGGCATCCAGAAGCTCCAGGGCATCCAGTATAGCCGTTGCCTGTTTGGTCCGGTTCTGTCCACCGATTGCCCTGAGTGTATCCTGTGCAGCCTGTGACCTGTTGTTTCCCGTAATTAATATGGAGAAGTACGGATATTCTGGTGCCTGATTTTCAAAATTAGGAGACAGGCATATACCTGCAATCGTATTGACCAAATCTCTGAAGTTAATGGTTTCATGGGGTGACAAGCCGGACAAATCTCGTATGGATTTGCCTTTTGCCCATTTGGTCATTGATTTGGATCTGCCCTGGTATGTCACTTCAAAAGCATCTGCCATGTGTTTCTGCAGCCATTGAACCAATTTTTTAAGAAAGCTATTGGCTTTGGTCTCGTAGGTGGCTTTTGCATGCCCTGAAGATGTTGCTGCAAGATCAATTGCAGCAGCATAACTTTTCAGTGATGCCTGGAATTCATCGACCGTTTCTTTTGATGGTTTTAACCGGAAGAAAACCTCCTCTCTGTTTTTTTCATTGACAAAACGGTGAAGTTTCTCATGTGGATCAAAATGCTGAATGAAATAAATATAAAAATCACGTGCCGGCACTGCTGTTGATCTTTCATTGGGTGCGCCGAAAAAGAGATAACCGGTGCGGGCTGCTTTATGTTCCTGCCAAACCAGTTCATGCTGCCAGATTTTATAGCCAGTGACATAGGTTGAGTCCTGGCATTCCATGACTCTTTTTAATGCTTCATAGTAGAAACGGTCAAGCTGTGCATCACTCAAGCTTTCTGCTCTTTTATCGATGAGGGCGTCAAAATCATCGGTTTTCTTAAGATCTAAGTAAAACTGACTGTTGTCTTTGTTTTCTGAAATAAATTGTCCACTAACGGCATTATGTATTTTTCGTAAAATCGTTTCTATATGGGTTTTTAAATCTTTGTCAGGTTCATCACTCCCCATTTCGGCAATTAACGGTTCAAACAAGCATAAACGATCGCGTAGTTCTTCAGGACTTGCTCCTATGGGTGAGTGGATATCTCCGGTTGTCAATCTATGCAGTGAAAGTGCATGAATAAGCCTGATAGCCATGGGTTGGTAGTTCTTTGGCGTTAAGGCATTTTTAACACGTGATTCAAGGACCTGACTACATTCTATAACCGCCCGGATGTCCGGAATGGCACGGAAAGATGCATTCTGCTTTAATGTATTCCAGTAACTGTCAAAAGCGATCAGACCGGGTTCATCCTCTGGGACATCTTTATTCAAAACTCCTTTCATGCCCATGGACAGAGTCTTGAGAACTTCACGTTTTTCCACAACAGTGACTCTCTCAAATGTATCGATATAATCCGGGTGTACCGGAAACAACCGGACAAATTCATCCATACGCTCGTTAAGATTGCCATAGTATTTTGCAAAAGGTGTGAGATATTCTCTGATTATTGCCTGTTGCTCGGTGGTTTTCTTTAGTAGTCGCTCTGCAACAACAAATTTTACATCACTACGGGCTATCAGGATTTGCTCGAAGCGGTCCTTTACTCGTCGGATACTGTCGGCTACAAATGCAAAGCGTGGGCTGTCAAAAATGGCTTCCTGTACACCAGCCATAAATCTGAAGCGTAGATCCTTACAAACTTCACCAACTTCACGCAGAAAGTTAAGATCAAGAATCAGCTCCTGATCTTTTCGGGTTCGCAGATAGTCCAGCAACTCATCAACTACCAGCAAAAGACCATGTTCAGGAAATACTTCACCGAACCTGGTCATCATATCTTCGAATGCTCGTTTGTGGCTGGTAATCGTACCAGCGTCCGGGAAAATATAACTCACACCCAAGTTCTCGAGATGCTCTTCCAGTTCTGCAACCAGTATGTCACGCAAAGACATAGTAGTTGCACCAATTTCTGTGCGGATAACTTTAAATTTACCTGCAATTTTATAGCCTTCTGCCTTCACATCTTCATGATTTAAACTGTCAAGAAAGGAAGCATCTGCGGCAATACTGGACACAACAGACATTAAGTGAGATTTACCTGTGCCATAATTACCAACAACCAGAATACCTTTATTGTCAATAGGCTGTTCAAACTGAAGCTGAGGAATTACAATACTTACCATTCTTTCAGCCATTTCATCTGAAACAACATAGGTGCTAACCAGCTGGTGCGCAGCTCTTGTTTTATCAGCATCGCGCAACTGAACAACCGACTCTATCGGATCAAATTGAATTAGTTCTTCATATTTCATATAAGTTATCCTTAACTTTAATTTTTAAAGCTGTTACTGATCATCATTCATACAAACAATCAAAGTATCTTTTGAATCATAGTTTTTATATTCATTATGATCCGGAGTTGCATAGGTCAACCTTTTATTGTTAATGCTGCCGTTCCATGAGGCAATAATTATGATATTGCGTGATAATCTCTGTAATAGTTTTAATGGATCTTGTTTAAGCGAAGAATCAAAAAGCATTTCAATATTATCCAGAAAAGCTGTTTCTTTTGTATAATCCACAAGTTTGAATAATTTTTCAGAGAGTTTTAATGATCGTTGTTTTTTTGTTAATTCAAGCATCTCTTTGGATAAGGCAAGATTAATGTTGATAAGAGTTGTATCATAATGTTCTGCCAGGTTTTTGATAACTGCAGTTTTTCCTGAACCAGAGTTGCCGACAAGCAAAATAAGTCGATAATAAAGGTCTCCTGCTGTTTTGAGCAGTTTTTTTATTTTATTTTCAACATTGTCCATCATAAATAATTCCTTGCCGAAGAATTAATATTATTTATTTGTTTTTCCATTGGCAGCATTACCCGCAGCACCACCTGATCTGACCCATTCATCAATTTCATTTTGTTTGAACATCCATCGACGTCCTACCCGGTGACCAGGCATACCACGTTGTTCAATCCATTTATAAACTGTCTCGTTGCTTAGATTTAGGTATTTACAAATATCATCGACTGTCAGCCATCTTTCTTCCATTTGTTTTACCCCTTTTTAATCTTGAGGTTATTACATTAACTTACTACTTTGCTTTGTATTCGGGCAGAATTCTGCAATTATACTATTCAGCCACCATAGCTGTTTATTAAACCAAAATCAAGCTCATTATTATCGATTAGTATCGATCAGCATGATTTTATCATAGTTCAATTATATTCTTTTACATTCTATTATGGGAGCAGGTCCCAAGGGTTCGGCTGTTCGCCGATTAAAGTGGTACGTGAGCTGGGTTTGCCTGATTTTATAACTGGGTCGCGTGACAGTTTGGTCCCTATCTTCTGTGGGCGCAGGATATTTGAGGAGATCTGATCCTAGTACGAGAGGACCGGATTGGACGAACCAATGGTGTTCCAGTTGTCGTGCCAACGGCATAGCTGGGTAGCCA
>Ga0256845_1001476_pt1 | contig 18815 bp, 15 predicted proteins | sample RiftiametaG_FD_189101 | JGI IMG/M metagenome (GOLD analysis project Ga0256845, IMG submission 189101) | Tube worm associated microbial communities from hydrothermal vent at the East Pacific Rise, Pacific Ocean - Riftia | ecosystem: Host-associated > Annelida > Integument > Unclassified ...
CGCGCCCGGACGCACCCACTCACCGCGGATAAAATTGGGCCGCCCGACCGCGGCTACCAGCACCTCTGCCTCGGCCACGAGCCCCGGCAGATCGACCGTGCGCGAGTGGGCGATCGTCACCGTCGCGTTGGCCTGGAGCAGGAGCTGCGCAACCGGCTTGCCGACGATCGTCGACCGACCGACGACGAGCGCACGCTTGCCCTCGAGATCGACACCCGCGGCCGCGAGCAGCCGCATGCAACCCTGGGGCGTGCAGGCGACAAAGCGCGGCCGACCGACCATCAAGAGGCCGAGGTTATCCGGATGAAAGCCATCGACGTCCTTGCGCGGATCGATCGCAAGGAGGATCGCCTCAGAGTCGACGCCGGGCGGCAGAGGCAGCTGGACGAGGATGCCGTCGACCTCGGAGTCGCTGTTGAGCCGAGCGAGCAGATCGAGTAACGCGGAGGTCGAGGTGCTCGCGGGAAGCCGATGATCGCGGGTCGCAATCCCGCACTCCGAAGCCCGACGCCCCTTGTTGCGCACATAGATCGCAGAAGCGGGATCATCCCCCACGAGAACAACTGCGAGACAGGGCGTGACGCCCTTGCTGATGCAGGCCTCAGCGCGATCCTTGACCTCGCCGAGGAGCTGCTTGGAGAGCGCCTTACCGCTAATTTTTGCAGCACGGTGGTTCATGTTGAGGTCGCCTTCTTGCCCTCAGATTTGGCCGCGGGCTTGCTCTCGGTCTTGGCCGCGGGCTTGCTCTCGGGCTTGCTCTCACCTGACTCCGAAGCCGAGCCGCCGCTCTCGCTGGGCTTCGAACTGGCGTAGAGATCCTTGTACCAACCACCGCCCTTGAGGTGGAACGCAGCACTCGTCACGAGGCGACGAAGCGAACCGCCGCAGTGCTCACACTTCTCCATCGGCGGATCGCTAAATTTTTGGATGTACTCTTCGTCTTTACCGCACTTGGTGCACTGATACGCGTAGATCGGCATCGCGGCGGCACTGTAAACCGCTCGTCCGTCGGGTCAAGGCCTAGGACACGACTCCTGTGACCAGAAAGACCGCGACGCCTCCTCCCAAAGCGGCCACCGCGCCCGTATCCCAACTTCTCCGCGCGGCAAAAACGCCTGACAGAACCTGCTAGGCTGATGAAGGTGGCAGTATCGCGACGGCAAGCCCTAACGGGCTACCTTCGGCAAGCCGGGTTACTCGCCGTTGCCCTCGGCTCCTACTGCTTGAATGGCGCGTTTTCCGCACACGCTGCTCCCGGTGATGACTGGTCCATCGAGCGCAACGATCGTCAGCCTGAGCTCATCGAGCAACGCTTTCGCAAACTCCGAAGCCACCCCTTCGACAGCAAACAATGGCGCTCGCTCGTACGAGCGCTCGGTCACGAGCAACTCGCCCAAAAAATCCGACGAGCTGCTCGCAGCTCCCCGACTGATGTCGGTCTAGCCGTCCTCGAAGCTCGCAGCCAGCTCGCCACTGGCGAAGCCAGGCTCGCGGCAGAGCGCCTCGCCGAGATCCGTCCGCGCGCAGGTCGCTGGCGCAGTCGAGTGATCAGTCTCGAGATCGACGCATGGCTCGCCGCTGGCGATGTCCGACAAGCCATCGATGTACTCGAAGGCAACGCGGGCAACAAGCGCGAGCCGCTCAAACGGGCGTACGATCTGGCAGAGCGCAATCAGCTCAACAAGGACGCCCTCCGCCTCGCCCATGCTCTCGATCAAGGTGACCTCAAAGACAGCCTCCGCCTCGCTCGTGCTGCACTCGCGGTCGGTGATCTAGAGCAGGCCAATAAGGCCTTCACCAACGCCGATCAGGCCGCCACTGGCGCTCAAGCGCCCTCGATCAAAATCGAGTGGGCCCGCGCAAAGCTCCGCTCCAACGATGCTGTTGCGGCCGCCTCTCTAGTCTGGCAAGCGATCGACGGCACCCGCAAGCCGCAGGATCGCGAGACGATGTGGGCCGCGCTCTCCGACGCTCACGAGCACGATGTCAGCGGCTCCCTAAATCTCGACCGTCTCCGCCAGTGGCTCGCTCTGCCACTTCATTCGCGAGAGGGCGCCGCTTGGCGAGCTCTCGCGCGTCTCGAAGCCCTCGCAGGCCGGGACCCAACCGCGAGTTGGCGGCAAGCCGTCGCCGCCGATCCCCGAGATCGAGAGGGCCTCCGCGCCCTCCTGGAGGCCGTGGAGTCCGCCGGTGACACCCACAAGACCGCAGCCGAAATCCGTCGCCTCGGCGCAACTAAGAGTCCAGATCAAGCGCCCATCGCCCTCGAGATCGCGAGTCGCATGATCGCCAATGGCCACCGCTCGATCGGCTTGTCGATCGCCACTGATGTCGAGGCCCACAGCGGTCGATCAACCGCAACGCTTGTCGCCCTCCTCGATTTCTACAACCTGAACCAAGAGTCAGACAAGGCATTGGCGATCGCGAAACGCATGGCCGTGCTCCGCCCTCGCGATCCCGAGGCGAGGATCGCCCTGGGCGAGCAGCTTCTACAGCGAGGGCAAGTCGCCGAGGCGCTCCACGAGTGGGCGAAGCTACCCAAACTGATCCGCCCGAGCCACCGCGGCTGGGCACGACACGCGGAGCTACTCGCCGAGCACCGCCACCCCGACGCGATCCTCTCCCTGCAAAAGGCGTTGGCAGCCGCCCCTCACGAGCCCGCGTACCTCCGACTTCGGGCTCTGCTCGAGCAGGACAGCCGCGTTCCCCAGCGAGCCTTGACCTCCTGGCAAGAGATCCTCAAGTACGCCACACGGCCCGAGCACCGCCTGCTCCGCGACGAAGCACGGACGCGTGTCGTTGATCTCATGGTGAGCGGCACATCGGGCAAGACGGCCCGACGACGACGCGAAGCAGAACGCGATGCCCTCAGCACATTCGCCAACGGAGCACCTACCGCGCAGCTCGAAGCGGGGCTCTTTCTCGCCGAGCTCTACTCCCGACAAGAGCGCTACGAGGAGGCCGAACGGGTGCAAGAGCGACTCCTCGCGCTGCTGCCCGAAGGGCCCGAGAGGCTCGCGGCCCTCGCCCTCGCCCAGCGACGAGCCGGTCACGGTGAAGCCGCGATGGCGACACTCGATCGCCTCGTGAAGGTCGACCCCAAGCGCGGCAGCGATGTGCTCACAGAACTCGCTGATGTGGCCCTTGATACAGGTGACCTCGAACGAGCGCTGCACACGGCGACGCTCGCGGCCGCTGGCGGGGCCAATTCCTCGCGGGCGATCGTCCGCCTGGGCGAACTCTACGAACGCCGCGGGGATCCAAAAACAGCCGCAAAGACCTATGAAAAGGCGCTTGAGCTATCACCTGGGGATCCTCTTGCACGCCTGCGGCTCGCCAAGTTGGCGGTGGCAAACGGTGAGATCGAGCGTGCCGCGAGACTCTTTCGAGAGATCATCGAGACCGGTGGCCCCCCCGAAATTACGCAAGAGGCAGGCCGTGGTGCCCTCGATTTGGCCGAAGCTTCCGCTAATACGATCGCAGTCGTCGAACTCGCGCTCCTTCGGGCACAGCGCGAGCCCAGCAACGAAGAGCCCCGAGAACTCCTCCTCGATGCACTCGATCGCAGCGATTCTCCGTCGCTACAAACATGGCTTCGAAGCACGCCCAGTTCGGAGCGCCGTGCTGCCCTCACCCGAGTCCTCGTGTACTCGCTCAACCGCGACTCGATCGGCACACGATTGCGAGCCGCCCTACACCTCGGCCAGCTTGATCTCCCGGGATCTGCGGTCCCTCTCGCCCGGGTCGGCGCCCAGCTCACGCCCCCTCGCGACGCCCCAAGACCGGTCAAAAATGCCTACGCACAGGCCCGCGCTGCGGCGCTCTTCGCCGCCGGTGCCCAGCGAGATCCGGCTGCCCTGCCCATCTTCTACCAAGTCATCGCCAACCGCGGCGCTCCTGCGGATGTCCGCTATGCGGCGGCCTGGGCTGCCCTAACGTCTTCCACCGAAGACGATGCCCTCGCCCCATTCCTGCGCAACAACGACGATGACATCCTCAATACACTCGTCTGCGTGGCGGTCGCCCAAAGGCCGGAGCTCGCACACACACAAAACGCCCGCGCCAAACTCAACATGTGGATCCAAAGCCCCCGCAGGCGCACGCGATCGCATCGACGGGCCTGCGCGATGGCGATCGCCGCGACCACACCGGACCGCGACCTCGACGGGATCATCCGCCAACTCGGCGCCAGCGATCCCCACAGATCAGCGATCGCCGCCTGGCGACTCGGCCGAGTCAAGGTGCCCAACGAAGCCGTGGTTACCGCCCTCTTGCGGCGATATCTCGGGCCCAAAGGGCTCGGGCGCGACGCCGCAGGGGCAGCCCTTGCACATCTCCTCGGCAACTCCAAACACACCGCGACCCAACCATTGCCCCAACTGCAAAAGAAGAGCTGGGAGCTGAGCCTCACCCGCTGGCTCACCCAAGAGACCAGCCCGCGCTACGATCCACTGCGCCCCGCCGACCTCGAAAAATGGCACAAGCCGCTGCAAACGGCCCTCGATGCTGCTGCAAACGGCACCAGGGCCGAGCGCCAAGCGTATCGAGAGACCACCGCAAGGTGCGAAGACGCACCAAGTGCGAGCATCTGCCTCTACCCGCTCGTTCGCGGACCGCTCGACCCGCGGGCCAACAAGCACAAGTCGCCTTGAAGTCGCGACAAAGCGCGAGGCAAGCGGGTAAATCCTGCGTTCTCGCTCCTCTCGCGACAACCAGCATCGCGAAGCTCGACGCGCGTTGACAAGCGCACCCCTTGGGGCAGAGGATCTCGCCGTGATGCAGCTCGGCCTCGCCTGCCCGGTTTGTAGCCAGCTCAACGTGTTGCGTACGTCCGCGTGCGTCCGCTGTGGGGCCGGACTTAGCCCAGCCCAGCCCGCCGGGGCCCCGGCGATGGGTCTGCCTGCAACCTCGCCCGCTGCCAGGCCTGCGGCACCGCCAACGCCGATGTCCCAGACGATGGCCCCCCGCTTCGATGCCGCCACAGGACAGGCCGTCGCCTCTCCTGCGCAGCCGACAAAGCCTGCTGCAAGGACCATGTTCTTTGGGGCACTCCAGCAACAGGCCGTCGTACCTCGTCTCGTGGTGATCAAGGGCGAAGGCGGCGACGGAGTCACGTACCACCTAAGCGGCACAAACCACGTCGTCGGCCGTGGCGGTTGCGACATCCGATTCGCCGAAGATCACTTCTTAAACCCCGAACACGCCCGCTTCACGGCCCAGGACAGCCGCCTCTTCGTCCAGGATCTCGAGAGCTCGAATGGCGTCTTCGTGCGGATCAAATCGCCGACTCCAATGACGCACGACGACTGCTTTCTGGTCGGCGAGCAACTCCTACGCCTAGACGCCCGCCCGCTGCCGGACGGCCGTCCGGACCACGAGGGCACCTACCGCTACAGCAGCCCGCGCCCTGATGGCCTCTTTCGAATCGTCCAACTGCTCGCCGGCGGCGGCGAGGCCAAAATCAGCTCCGCACGCGGCGGAAGCCTGACCATCGGCCGCGAAGGCAACATCGTCGACTTCCCCGACGATCGATTTATCTCGGGCCGCCATGCACGTCTGGACGTCGCCTCCGACTCTCCGCACGTCATCCTCACCGACACCGGCTCGCGCAACGGAACCTTCATTCGGATCAAAGGCGCTCAGGAACTCTTCCACGGTGACTACCTCTTTGTCGGCCAGCAACTCCTCCGCGTCGAAATCTCTTAGCTCCCGAGGCTGCTCGTGATTGTCTGCTTGAACTGTGGCAAAGAGAACCAGGACCATTTCAAGTTCTGCCTGGGATGTGGGGCAAAGCTGCCGGGCCCCGGAACAGGAGCCCCACGTCCGGCCCCACGCCCCCCGGTGCGCTCGCCCGCGACACCAAAGACCGGCAGCCGTACGCGTCCCGAAGCGCCTCCGCCTTCCGTGAGTGCGCCTCCGCCTTCCGTGAGTGCGCCTCCGCCTTCCGTGAGCGCCCCGCAGCCATCACCTCCCAAGCTTCCGCGACTCGTACAACCCGCTCCGCCTCCGCCACAAGTCGCAGCCCTTCGCCAGACAACAGCCCCTCAGCAAACAACAGCCCCGCCACCTAGACGCAAAGCCCGACAACAGGCCACTCCTCCAAATACACCTTCACAGGGGACCCCTTGTGGCTCCTGTGGCATGGCCAATCCGGCAGGATTCCGATTCTGCGGTGGCTGCGGATCCTCCCTGTCCCCAAGCCCGCAGCCAAGCGCTGCTCCTGAGACCACGCCCGCGCCCACAACCCCAGTGGCACCGGCAACTCCCAAACCCAGCGGCACCGGCAACGCACGACTCACCTTGATCCGGATCGACGGCTCAGAGGGCGGCTCGATCGATATCCAGCGCGGCCCAATGGAGTTCGGCCGCAACTACGGGGCCCCTTTCGACGCCGACTTCTACTTGAGTCCAAGACACTGCAAATTCACAGTGCAAGAGGGTGGCCTCATCATCGATGACATCGTCGGGGCCAACGGCGTCTACCGAAAACTCGACGGACGCACGAACCTCGAGCACAACGACACGTTCCGCGTCGGCCAAGAGCTGCTTCACTACGAAGACCTGCCCGAGCCAGCGCCCCTCCCCGACGGCACAGAGCGAATGGGAAGCCCAAATCCGGGCTACTGGGGTCGAGTAAGCCTGATCCTAGAGGGTGGTATCGCCTCCGAGGCCTATCCCATCGAGGCCGATGAATTCACCATCGGCCGCGAAAACGGAGACATCACCTTCCCGCTCGACGGCTATGTATCGAGTTCACACTGCCGAATCATCGGCGACGACACAGGGGTCTTCCTCGAAGATCGCGGCTCATCCAACGGTACCTACGTCCGCCTCCGTCCAGGCACGCTCGTGCCCTACGGTGCGCTCATCCTCGCCGGTCAGCAGCTCTTTCGCATCGATCGGGCCTGATCCCGGCGGCGGATCGAACATAGGCTCACGGGCCCGCAACAGGACCGGATAGCCGATCAAAGGCGTCGATCGGCAGATCCTCTACGGGCTCACGGTAAGTGAACGCGTCGTTCACAACGATTTCCTCATCGTCGCCAAAGCGGAGCGTCACATCGCAGCTCCCCGCGGTATCTGCACGTGGCGCGCGCACGCGAATCAATCGATCGCTCTCGATCACGATCGCCTTCGCAGATCGCTGGCAAACATACACAGTGAGCGGACTGCGCCCGGCAAAGGAACGACCGCTGATCCTCAGTTGATCACCGCCACGAAAGGCCCCTGTGCTGGGTGTGACCACCAAGGGCTGAGAGGGCTGACATGCCGCCAACAAGGCGCCCACGAACACAACAAGACCGAGGACGATCCGCACGCTGGCAACCATAGTGGCGAGCTTGCCCGCCGACAAGACCGAGAACAAAGGAGACGACGGACATGGCCCGTCGCCTCTTGGTTTGGTGAAGAATCGCGTCAGACCTCGCGCCGCTTGAGCTCCCGCCGGATCTTGCCGAGCGCCTGCTCTTGAAGCTGTCGGATCCTCTCGCGAGAGAGCGAATACTGCTCGCCGATCTGCTTGAGCGTGTGCTCTGTATCGGCAGCCAGACCAAAACGCTTGCGGAGGATATCGGCCTCGATCGGACGCAGCATGTCGATGACATCCCGGACTTGGTTGTTGATCGCCTCTACCTCGAGACGATCGCCGGGGACCTCGGCATCTGTATCCTCGAGGAAGTCGACGACCCGTCGTCCATCATCATCAGATACTGGGCGATCAAGGCTGATCGCGTGGTCGAACATCATCGTATCCATGCGCTGGATCTTTGCGATCGCGAGGCCTGTGTGCTCTGCGAGTTCGACATGACTCGGCTCGCGACCGTGTCGAGTCTCGAGCTCGCGGCGTGCCCGCACGACCTTGTGATGAGCGTCGATCATGTGCACAGGCAGGCGAATCGAACGACCCTTATCGGCGATCGCCCGCGAGATCGCGTGGCGGATCCACCAACTTCCATAGGTCGAGAAGCGAAAGCCCTTGCGGTAGTCGAAGCGATCGACCGCCTTCATGAGACCGATGTTGCCCTCTTGGATCAGATCCTGGAGCGGCATCTTGCCGTGGTTGAAGCGCCGGGCGATCGACACGACGAGGCGAAGATTGGCCTTTACGAAGTGGTTTTTGGCCATACGGCAGGCGCTTGAGGTCCGGCGACAACGCTCGCTGTAGGCCTTGAAGGGCCGACTGCCCTTGCGCGGCAGAACGATCGCGAGGGTCAATGCATCCCGATGACCTGCGCCGATCGAATTGAGATCCGCGTTGATCATGTCGGAGATGATGCCGTCGAGATCGAGATCCAGCATCTTCTCGGTGAGCTCTGCACTGGCGGCCTCGAAGACCTCTTTGTTGTGACGGGTATCCCGATCACGCAATTGGCGGGAGGTTTTGCGCACCAGGCTCAGCTCTGCCCCCGGCACATCGTCGGCGTCGATCTTGGTCTCGATGAGCGCCACAATCGCGTCAATGAAGGGCGGGTACGAGAGCAACGCCCGCCAGTGCTCACGCCGTAAGTTGGCGATCCGCGTCGCCGCAGCCAGCTCCTCCTCAGGGGACATGACCTCAAGTTCAGACATGTCGCGAAAGTAGACGCTGAGGAAATTGCCCGATGCATCGCTCGCCTCGGAGCGCTTATCGCGAGCAGCACCCTTTCGCGCAGGAGGTTTGCGAGCCCGCGAACGCGAGCGAGCGAGCCTGGGGGGAGATCCGCGAGTTACTTTGCGCCGTGCCATGATTGCCTCCGAGTTGGACGCCGCAGATGCGGCAGTTGGTCGAGCCAGGTTAAGAACGATTACGAAACAGAGATTCTTCGCTCTTTATGCCCGCGCTTTTCTTGCGCGCTTTTTTGAGCCTGTTGTTCGTCAGAACGAGCAACATAATGTCGACGCAAGTCAAGCCAAGAGTAGAACGCATCTTCATCGCAAAAGCTTCATTGCGACCCCTCCTAGAGGCTTACGGGGCTGCGCCCCAGCCGCACGTCCTGACGTTGCACGATCAGTGCCGTGGTTCTGAGACCCCGATACGGGCCCAGTGGTTGCAGCGGCCCGTGGGTCGAGCATGGCGGACGTGTCATGGCACGACATCACCGCCACAGTCGGACGGGAGTCACACCAGGCCCGAAGCGGGCCCGTCGGCCAGGATCAGTCTTTTCGCTGAGCGCAGATCCAAATGTCTGGAGAGGCGCTGCCAAAGAAGCGCCCGCGAGTCGATCGACTCCCAGAGACCTCGAGCACGCGCATGCCACATCCAGAGATCATCTTGCCGAGCTCCGTAACCGTGTATGCACGGATATGAATGTGGTGCTCGAACTGGCGACCATCCTCAAAGACGATCGTGCGATGGACCTTGAGACGATTAGCGAAGAAATTCATCTCCGCCACATCAAGCACGAGGCAACTCCGACCCTGCCACCATGACCTACACGGAGCGATGCCCATCATGTGATCACGGTTCATGACCTGAATGATGAGTTTGCCCCCGGGGGCCAGCCTATCGACCATCTGCTGCAAACAAGCTCTATTTTGGTCGTCGTCGAAGTAACCGAAGGTCCCACCCAAGCAGGTCACGACATCGTAGGTCGACTCTGTAGGCAGATCCCGCATATCTCCGTACAGGAAAGCGAGACCCGCTGAGTCTGCAAGGTTTCGCCGCGCGCCCTGGACGAGCTGCGACAGCGACATGTCGAGGCCCAAGAGATCCTCGAAGCCAGCCTTTGCGAAGCCGAAGAGGTGACGCCCATCGCCGCAGCCAACATCGAGAACGGAATTTTCCGGGCTCAAGTTTGCGCTCTCGATCATGAACTCGACATCGAACTCCGCGCTCACATCCGAATCGCGCGGCAGGATGAAAGCGTAGTGATCGGCAAAAACCTCTTCGTACCAGAGCTTCTTCTTGCGATGGCTTCGGTTCTTTGCGGGCGCAGGTGTATCGCTCGCGGGCTTCGGTTGGCGTGCACGCGAGACCGGCGGCGGTGTTCGGGGTGAAGGCGGAGGAATCGGCGGAGCTGGCGGGGGCTTGCTGGCCTCCTCGACCACCTCTACAACGGGCTCGAGCACCTCTGCGTCCTCTAGCAGCACCTCTGCGTCCTCGAGCACCTCCGCGTCCTCGAGCACCTCTGCGTCCTCGAGCACTTCCGCGTCCTCGAGTACCTCCGTGTCTTCGCTAGTTCCCGCATCGTCATCGCCATCGTCATCGTCATCGTCATCGGGGATAAAACCACCGATCACACCTGAGACTGCGGCGAGCGGCTCGGGCTCCGGGGCTGAGAATTGGTCGTCCTCCTGATCATCCTCGTCGTAGAGATCCGCCCCAATCGGCCGCTCGATAGCGTCGGTGGGGGGCGGAGGGACAGTCGGCCCGCCCGCCCGCGTGAGCGTCGGAATAAAAACCCCTCCCCCAGCCGGATCCGGAGCTGAATCCGGCGGGGTGAGCTCGATCTCGAGGCTGTCATCGCCGAGCACGGCATCGTCTTGCTCGGCTGTGAGCTCGCCCAACTCCCCCTGGACAACTCCACTCGGGGGGGGCGGCGCCAAGTCTGCACCAACACTATCGGTCTCGGCCTCGGCCTCGAGCACAACTTCGGGCGCTGCTTCGGGTCCCGATTTTCCCCGAGTCGAGACCATCGTTGGCATCACCAGCTGGGGCGCTGTGTCGATCCATGTGAGCAGGCCGCGAGTCTGCTCGTCGAGAGCATCGAGCGAGCGCTCAGTTCGTGCCACACCACGCGGTGCAGATCGAAAGTCAACAAGCCACTCCTCAGCCGAGAACGTCCACGTCATGGCGATCCGCGTCCTTTAAAAATTGTCTGACCCTGCCGGAGCGGCGCGGGTAAGGGCAGGTCAAGCGCTTCGACACCTGGCTCTGTCACCAGGACCACTGTTGATCCGAGGTGAAAGACCCCGATCTCATCGCCCTTGCGCAAACGAGGCTTCGGCTCGCAGGCAACACGCTGGATCTCGCGGGGATGCGGAGCCACATGACGGTACACGCAACTCATGTGACCAACCCCGAAGGCCGCAACCATCACCACGGCCATCTTGCCGTGGATCGTATCGAGTACATGCACGAGCCGCTCGTTGACCGTAAAGAGGCCTGGGACCCGATCGAGCGCCGCATCCGTCACTGGAAGCAAACGTCCAGGCACCAGGATCACTTGCTCTGCGAGCGAGTCTACCGGCGCGTGCACCCGATGGTAGTCGCGCGGATGCAGGTAGATCGTCGCCGCCAAGCCGCCCTCAAACGTATGAGCGAGCCCCTCGTCCGCGACGAGTTCGGCGATCGACAGCGAGTAGCCCTTCACATTAACCGTAACGCCCTCACGGACCCGCACAATCTCGCGGAGCAGCCCGTCGCAGGGCGAAACGATCGCTTTTGTCGCGCGATCGATCGGTCGTGCGTCACGTCGGAGACGGCGGGTAAAGAAGGCGTCGAAAGAGTCGTAACCGACGCTGTGACAGCCAGGATCAACATCACCGAGATCGACGTCGAAGTAGCGGACATACGCCGCGACTGCCGGTTTGCTGATCGCCCGCGGCAAGCGTGCCCTGGAAGCCGCGCCGATGAGCTTGCTGGCAACGATGACCCCCCAGTCCGGAGACACGTCGACAAGCGAGGCAGCGAGACGCGCTCTCCACGGAATTGGCCGTTCCGTCATCAGCGCTCAGCCTATCCGTACGGCCGAAGCGCCGCAAGCGACGTTCGATGTCCGGGGTCGCTTCGGGCGTCGCCGCTCACCAAACCGACACCAATGCGGACCCGATGAAGACACGCGCGGGATCAGAAGGCCACGTAGGGCCGTTCCGGCGGGATCACTTCGAGAGCACCGACCACGGAGGCTAGCGCGTCGACGCCAAGCTCGGCCAAGAGCAGCCTCAACTCCTCCGTGATCCGCGCGATCGCCCCAGGATCCGAGAAGAGCGCGGTCCCGACCTGCACCGTGCTAGCCCCCGCCATCAAGAACTCTAGAGCATCCTCGCCGGTCATGATCCCGCCGATCCCGCAGATCTGCAGCTTTGGCAGGGCCTGAGCGACCTGATGAACCATGCGCAAAGCGATCGGCTTTATCGCGGGTCCTGAGAGGCCACCGTAGGTCGTCGCGATCCGCGGTCGCCGACGACGGACATCGATCGCCATTCCCGTCATCGTATTGATCAACGAAACCCCCGCGGCTCCAGCCTCCGCAACTGCCTGGGCCATACCGACGATATCCCCCGCGTTCGGGCTGAGCTTGACGATGATCGGCACCGACGAAACCTCGACGCAAGCCCGTGTGAGCCGGTGTGCGACCTCGGGCACGGTTCCAAATTCGATGCCGCCCTTCTTGATGTTTGGGCAGGAGATGTTCATCTCGAGGGCATCGACTCCCTCACCTGCGCTGAGCCGACGGGCACACTCGACATAGGTCTCAAAGTCGGTGCCAAAAAAATTAACCCAGACGCTGATCCCGAGCTCACGGAGGAAGGGCAGCTTGTCGCGAAGAAAGACCTCGACGCCGACGTTTTCGAGGCCGATCGAGTTGAGCATGCCGGCAGCGGTCTCACAGATCCGCGGCAGCGCATTGCCAAAACGAGGCTCCGGCGAGATGCCCTTGGTAACAACTCCACCGAGACGCCGAAGGTCCGTAAAGGCGGCAAATTGCTGGCCGTAGGCGAAACAACCAGAAGCCGCGAGCAGCGGTGAATCGAGCCTCAACCCCGCGAAATCCGCGTGTAGATCGACATCGGAGGGCGACAAGGAGCGGGATGGTTCTCTCACCAACGGACCTCTTTCGCGTCGAAGACCGGACCGTCCGTACAGCAATATCGGTAGGGGCGAGGTCCGTGCACCGGTACCGCGCAGCCTAAGCACACACCAAACCCGCAGGCCATGTTCTCCTCGAGACAGAGGTAGGTATCGATGCCCCTCGCGAGGCCGATCGTGCGAACCGCCTGGAGCATCGGCGTTGGCCCACAGGCGAGGATTTCGACCGTCTCACCGTCCTGGTCTGCAGCTCCGAGTCGCGCCTCCAATAGATCCGTGACCCGACCGTGCACACCGACGCTGCCATCGTCGGTCGCGAGCGCATAAGGCACCCGCCAAGCGTCGAGTTCGTCGGTAAGGAGCAGATCATCGCGACCTCGACCTCCGTAGAGCACTTCAACACTCGCAGGTGTACCCGCCCGAGCCGCCCTACGAGCCTGAAAATGAAGGGGCGGAAAGCCGACGCCGCCGGCAACCAGGAGCTGCGTACGACCGGAGCGAGGCGCCGGAAAACCCCGCCCTAGCGGACCTGTGACCGTCAAGCAGGCGCCCGGATCAGCGACTGCGAGACGCGCCGTGCCCCGACCCAAGACCTTCGCCAAGATCGAGAAACGTCGATCGTCCATGACCTCAAAGACAGAAAACGCCCGCGGATTAAGGAGGTCGCGCCCCCAGGCTCCGCGCAGCATCACAAACTGACCGGGCTCCGCCGTCTCGATTGGAGTCGGCGCATCCGCGATCACGGAGAGCACAAAATAACCCCCACCGAGGCTGCGCCGCTCTTCGACTTTGGCCTCGAAATGTGCCGCAGACACCGGAGATTCATACGGCACGCGCAGGACGCCGACAATGCCCAGCAGCTCACGACGCCGTGACCCCACTCGCACCAGCCGTCGACCTCAGCGGTCCGGAGAGAGCTGCAAGTTCATCAGGATCGCGTCATCAACGGGCTCTTTGTAGTAACCCGGCCGCCGACCGACGACCTCAAAATCGAGGCCGCGGTAGAGCGCAAGAGCACTGGTATTGCGGCTCGCCACCTCCAGTTCGATGCGAGAGCAAGATCCCACTCGCGCACTGGCGATCAGATGGCGAACGAGGGTACGGGCAATACCCGAGTTTTGCAGCGAGCGGCGGGTCGCGATCCGCAGGAGATGACAGGCGTCGAGGATCCGCCAGGCGCAGACAAAAGCGACGACCTCGCCGCTCTCGCTGATCGCAAGATCGAGCCAAGAACTCCCCCGCGCGAGCTCTTCGACGTACATCGCCTCGGTCCAAGGGCGGCCAAATCCCTCGACCTCGAGAGCGATGATCGCCGGCAGATCCGTGGCGGTCGCCGCCCGTACTCGCCAAGGTCCAGGCCGAGGCTCGGACGGCTCAACAGGTCGCATTTTCGATGCGCTCGGCGAGCAGTCGCGTGAGGCCTTGACCCCGACCATCGTCGCCGAGACCTAGGCCGAGCGAGGCGCTCGTCAGGGCCAGCGCCGAGGTGGGAAGATCGAGCGAGTTGGCGATCTTACGCGAGATGACACCGCGTTCCGACTTGCTGAGCTTATCGGCCTTTGTGCCGACGATCCGCGCCGGCAGGCTGCGCTCGCTCGCGTACTCGAGCAGCTGACGATCCTGGACGCCCGCCCCCCGGCGCACGTCGATCAACACCATTAGCTCGACGAGCACCGCCCGCTCCTGAAGATAACTCTCGATCATCGGCCCGAAGGTCTCGCGGATCGAGACATGAGCCGCGGCGTAGCCGTACCCCGGTAGATCGACCCAACGAAAGACGCGATCGCCAAAGCGCGGGTGACGAAGGATGATCTTGAAAAAGTTCAGCAGCCGCGTACGGCCGGGCGACCGGCTGACCCGCGCGAGGCCGCGCCGACAGGCGAAAGTGTTGAGCAGACTCGACTTGCCGACGTTCGAACGACCACCGACCGCGATCTCCGGGAGGGTCGCAGGCGGACAGTGAGCGAGAGAGGGCGCCGAAAGTTCGAAGGTGGCCGAGACCACTCTCCAGCCTGGGCGTGGCTTGCCTGGGGAGGTCATCGTGAGGCCGGCGACTATACAGGAGGCCCCGCCCCTTCTACGCTTACCGCCATGGAAGTCTATGGGCTCACGGGGGGGATCGGCAGCGGCAAATCGACCGTCGCCAGTGTGATCGAGGAGTACGGGATCCCAGTCGTCTCCGCCGATGAGCTCTCACGGATGGTCGTCATGCCCGGCTCAAAAGGCCTGGAGGAGGTCGTCTGCGTCTTCGGCGAGGAGGTCCTGACGGAGAACGGCCACCTCGATCGGGCCAAGCTCGCGACGATCGTCTTCAGCGATAACGACAAGCGCCTCGCCCTCGAGAGAATCCTCCACCCGAGGATCCGCTCGCGCTTCGAAGAGGTGCTCGACGCCCTCGAGAAGGCCGGACAAAGGCTCGTGATCTACGAGGTCCCGCTGCTCTTCGAGAACAACATCCAAGAGAACCTCAACGGGGTCATCGTCGTCAGCGCCCGCGACGATCTGCGGATCGCCCGAGTCAGCGATCGCGATGGTTTCTCAGCCGACGAAACTCGCGCCCGAATGGCCGCACAGATGGACGATTCGACCCGTCAATCCCTCGCCGACTACGTGCTCACCAACAACGGCGACCGCATGGATCTGCGCCGCGAAGTCGAGCTGCTCCTGGGCGAGTATCTCAAGCTCGAGCTGCCCTACCGGCGAACCCCGGCGCCCCCCGACCCCAACGTCGCCAGCGGCTTCATCGACGATTGAGCCCGGGCCGCGATGATCCGAGTTAAGCTCGGACGGTCATGGATCCCGCAGAGACCCTCCCCCTCGCAGGCATCACCGTCATCGATGCGAGCCGCATGTTGCCCGGGGCTGTGCTCGTCCGCATGCTCCTCGATCTCGGCGCCCGCGTGATCAAGATCGAAGACCCGCGTGCCGGCGATCTGATGCGCCTCACGCCGCCGCTCGTCGACGGCATCGGCGTCGGTTACTGCGCCTACTTTCGCGGTGCCGAGTCAGTGACACTAAACCTCCGCTCAGAGCCCGGCGCAGCCGCCCTGCGGGAGCTCGCAGCGCAGGCCGATGTGCTCCTCGAGAGCTTTCGGCCCGGTACTCTCGATCGCTGGGGCCTCGGGCTAGAGGGGCTGCGTGCCGCCAATACGCGCCTGATCACCGCGTCGATCCCGGGCTTCACCCACGGCGATGCAGTCGGTCATGATCTCAATTTTGTCGGCCTGAGCGGGCTCCTGGATCGCCTGCGGAGCGATGAGATTCCCGCGGCCCAGCTCGCTGACTGCACAGCGGGCAGCCTCGCCTGCTCTGCGATCCTCGCCGCCCTTCTCCGCCGCAGCAGCACTGGCGTCGGGCTTCACGTCACGCAGCCCCTCGCGGGGGCACCGCTGCACTTCATGACCTGGGCCTGGGCCGAAGAGACCACAGAGGGCCAGGCGACCACCGACCGCTTCCTCGGGGGCAAGATCGCAGCCTATCGCACCTACACTTGCGCAGACGGCCTGGACCTCGCCGTCGGCTGTTTGGAGCCGAAGTTTTGGATCTCTTTCTGCCAAGCGATCGGCCTCCCCGAACTCGCGGCTCGCGGCCACGATCCTGGAGTCGACGGCGCGTCGACGATCGCTCTGCTTCAGGATCACCTGTCTAAAGAGACACGATCGAGTTGGCTCGATCGCCTGACGGAGCTCAATCTTCCCGTCACTCCGGTACACGATATCGCCTCTGCCACGAAGGAGCCTGTCTTCAGGGCCTGCGGCCTGCTCGAGGAAACCCCCCTCCCAGACGGCGGCACCCTGCAAACCCCGGGACCGAGCCTGCCGTCGCTCGGCCGCACTCCTGCTCAGCCCGCCCCGAGGCTCGGCCAACATACACGCGCCGTGCTCGAAGAATTCGGCGTCGATCCAGCACTCATCGACAGGCTCTAGCTGAGCCCAGAGCTAACGTCTGCTGCGCTCGGCGATCCCCCGGAGCAACTGCTGCGCCCGTTCGAGGCTCTCCATCGTCTCGCTGAGCGAACGCGGATCACCGACGTGCAGCTCACGCTCGCCGCGGTGAAGCGCGCCGTCGACCTTCGCGAGTGCCTCACGCCCAAAGCGGGTGCCGTTCATCACCTCGCGAACCCGCGGCACGCAGCCCTGGACGTCACGCATCAGCCGTTCGACTTGGCGACGACGGCGAGCCAGTTCCTCGGAGGCCCGGGCCTCGAGCATGTAAGCGTGTGACTCGTCGATCAGACACTGGAGTTCCGCATCGGAGAGCCCACTGGTCGCGGTCACGGCGATGGTCTGTTCGTGTCCAGTCTCGAGATCCTTGGCGCTCACACTGACGATGCCATCGACCGAAATCGCGAACGAGACATCGACCTGGACCTTGCCACGCGGCGCCTTACGAAGGCCTGAGAGGATAAATTCTCCGAGCAGCTCGTTCTCGATCGCCCGTGGACTCTCGCCCTGCAAAACGAGGATCTTTACCGTCGTCTGATCGTCACGGGTGGTTGTAAAGACATGCCCGGCTTTCGTCGGCACCGTCGTGTTCTTCTCGATCAGGCGATGGAAATATCCGCCTGCGATCATCATACCGAGGCTGTGCGGCGTGACATCTAGGAGCAGTACTTCGTCGGTCTCTTGGCAAAGCGAGGCCGCCTGGATCGCCGCTCCAAGGGCGACGAGTTCGTCGGGGTTGACCCCGTGACAGGGCTCTCGATCGAAGAACTCTGCGACCTTTTGGCGGATCAACGGCATCCTCGTCATGCCGCCAACAAGCACGACATCATCGATCGAGGCCTTATCGAGATCAGCGTCGGCCAGCGCCTGTTCGCAGATCTTGATGGTCTTCTCGATCAAATCCTCGGTGAGGCTCTCGATCTGCGAGCGGGTCAGGATTTCGCCGCGCAAGTGGTGGACCTCACCGCTCGGGCTGGTGTGCAAGAAGGGCAGATCGATGGTGACCTGCTCGTGCTCAGAGAGGTCACAACGGGCTTTTTCGGCAGCATCGCGCAGCCGTTGCATCGCCATGCGATCGGCACGGAGGTCGATGTCACGCTCGTCCTCGAAGGTCTCGATCAGATACTCGACGACCCGTTGATCGAGGTCCTCGCCACCGAGGAAGGTATCACCTCCGGTAGCGATGACCTCGAAAAGGCCGTCGCCGATGTCGAGGATCGAGATGTCAAAGGTGCCGCCACCAAAGTCGTAGACCGCGACTTTGTGCTCGAGATGCTTGCCGTAGCCAAAGGCCAACGCCGCAGCGGTCGGCTCGTTGATGATGCGGATGACCTCAAGGCCGGCGATCCGACCGGCGTCCTTGGTCGCCTGCCGCTGGTTGTCGTTGAAGTAGGCGGGCACGGTGACGACAGCGCGATCGATCGGCGCGCCGACATGGGCCTCGGCGATCAGGCGCATCTCTTGGAGAATGCGCGCGGCGATCTCAGAGGTGCTGTAGACCTCGTCGTGAATCCCGAGGCGAACATCACCATTTGGGCCCTCAACGAGCCGGTAGGGCACAAGCGAACGCGCGGTCGTCGTCGTGGGCGAATCCCACTTGCGGCCGATCAAGCGCTTCGCCGCGTAGATCGTGTGGGTCGGATTGGTGACGAGCTGGCGCTTGGCGAGGTGACCGACCATGCGACGTCCACCCTCCGAGGTCGCGACGACCGAGGGCGTCGTGCGATAGCCCCCCTTGTTGGCGATCACCGTCGGCTCGCCGTTCTCGACGATCGCTACGCAGGTGTTCGTAGTCCCGAGATCAATGCCGACGACGTACTCCATAGGCGGATATGCAGGCTAGACCCCAACGCCCGCGGGATCCACAAACTTGGGCGGGAACGAGCAGAAAGCCAGAGCCCACCTCCCCTGCCCGGCCGAAGAGCGCTACTCTCTCGAGGCTCGAGATGCGCCTCCGATCCGCCTTCTACGCGCTCCTGCTCGGCCTCGGGCTCAGCCTCAGCGCTTGCAAGCCGCCGCCGACGGTCCGCCCCCCGGATCCCGCGGGCTTGCGGCCCCTGGATGAGCTCTCCGAGTTTGGCAATACCCTCATCTACAGCCTCTTCTACCGGCGGGCCGCGACGATCCGCAGCTGGATGGCG
>Ga0256845_1001477_pt1 | contig 18814 bp, 14 predicted proteins | sample RiftiametaG_FD_189101 | JGI IMG/M metagenome (GOLD analysis project Ga0256845, IMG submission 189101) | Tube worm associated microbial communities from hydrothermal vent at the East Pacific Rise, Pacific Ocean - Riftia | ecosystem: Host-associated > Annelida > Integument > Unclassified ...
TAGATAGGCAGCTCCGCGTCGCAGGCCACCTCGCAGTCCAGATGGGTCCACTCCTCGTTGGCCTTGTCGAAGCGGCCCACCTGCGCGCTATGATCGAAGTAGGTGTTGGTCCAGAACTCGCAGTCGTTCACCGCGGCGGAACCGCTGGCATCGGCTGCGGTCCATACGGCCCATCCATATCCGCAATCTTCCATATCCATCATTTCCATATTCGGTTCGGCCTCATTGGTATACTCATCACGGTCGATCGCATGCTCCAGCCCAGTCACGAGACTGGCCCAATCACTCGCTACCAGTTTGTACTCGTCGTCGCTGATATAGACGACAAAGCTACCCGGTTTGGAGAAGGTGTCCTCGGGCCCCACGCCATCGGACCCGATCCAGGCCTTGTAGTCACCCACGATTTCGGCCTCCAGCGCCGCCTCTTGACACCGTGCATCGGCCCCCCCGTCTACCAAAAAATCGGTCAGAAACGGGGAGGAGGTCACAAATACACGCCGCATGAACTCCTCCGGCTCGCACTGACCGAGCTCACAGAACTCATTGTTGTTACAGGGCTGGTCACACCCACCACAGTTCATGAAATCGATCTGCGTATTGATACAAGCGCCGAAACAGTAGCTCTCCTCCGGATCACACATCTCCCCACTCTCGGAGCCCCCCGTATCGAGACCCTCCTCGTCCTCGCTCGAATCGAGCCCCTCCTCGCTCGAGCCGGTCTCCTCTTCTGAGCTGCCCGGTTCTTCGGTCTTGCTCTCGTCGCTCGATTCGGATCGGGTGTCCTCGGCGAGCTCCTCGTCGACGGCCTCGTACTGGTCATTGTGTGTCCAGCACCCCCCGAGCGAAGCGACACTCAACACCGAAGCGACTCGAACCCAACTCATGCTCGCAGTGTACCTCGCGCAGCTCGGTCGAACTTGACCTCCAAATTCGACTGCGGAATTCGGGTCCTGAAACCGGTCCTCTGACCCCGGTCACCGAGCTTGATCCTCATGGTTGGTGGGATACGGTGTGCGCTCGCCCGGGGCTGGCGCCACCTCATGGCCAACACCAACATCTCCTACAAGCCCAGCGACGGCTTGAGCTACGACCCGAACGAGCCCCTGTACTGGGACCCGGTCGCCCTCGATAAAGAGGTCACCCGCGTGTTCGAGGTCTGCCACGGCTGCCGCATGTGCTTCAAGTACTGCGACTCCTTCCCCGACCTCTTCAAGCTGATCGACGACCGCTATGACGGCGACGTCACCAAGCTCAGCGGCGAGGACAAGGACAAGGTCATGGACGGCTGCTTCCAGTGCAAGCTGTGCGAGGTCCAGTGCCCCTACACACCCCGGGACAAACACGAGTTCCTGCTCGACTTCCCCAAGCTGGTCCACCGCTACCAGGCCCAGCGCGCCCGCCACCGTGGAAAGAGCCTGCGCGACCTGGCCCTGGGTGACCCCGACCGCACGGGCAAGCTGGCCCGCGCGAGCTTGGGCCTGGTCAACGTCGCCAACCGGGTCGGCCTGCACCGCTGGTTCATGGAGAAGGTGCTCGGCGTCCACCGGGACAAGCAGCTGCCCGAGTTCGCCATGCAGACCTTCGATCGCTGGGCGAGCGCGACCGGGCGCGCCGGCGACCTTCCCGGGGGCGAGGCGCTCCTGTTCCAGACCTGCTACGTCCAACACAACGAGCCCCAGATCGGCCGGGACACGGTCGAGGTCTTCGAGCGCAACGCGGTCGACCTGCGCTGCACCCGGGGGCTCCAGTGTTGCGGCATGCCGGCGTGGGAGCAGGGCGACCTCGAGGGTCTGCGCCGCAAGGCCAGCCACAACCTCGACCTGCTCGAGCCCTGGGTCGACGCCGGGGCCAAGGTCATCGCCATCAACCCGACCTGCGGCATGATGTTGCGCCGGGAGTACCCGGAGCTGGTCGCCTCGAAAGACCGGGCCCGGGCGCAGAAGGTCGCCGAGGCGGTCCGCGATCCGGGCGAGTTCATCTGGGCCCTGCGCAAAGAGGCGCGCTTCAACACCGAGGTCGCCAGCACCCCCGAGGGAGGCTTCGCCTACCACGCCCCCTGTCACCTCCGGGCTCAGGCCGTGGGTTTCAAGGGCCGCGACCTGCTGCGCAAGGTCCTCGACGTCAAGCCGAGCACGGTCATGGAGTGCTGTGGCCACGACGGCACCGCGGCCATGAAGGTCGAGGGTTTCGAGCCCTCCAAGCGAGTCGGCAAACGGGCCTTCGAGGAGATGCAGGAGGCGCAGACCCAGCTCTGGTCCACCGACTGCCCGCTGGCCGCGATCCAGTTCGAACAGCACGCCGGCGTCCGGCCCATGCACCCCATGTCGATCCTCGCCCGGGCCTACCGGGGAGACAGCTTCGACCCGGCGGTCCCGCCCTCCCCCAGCACCGACAAGCGTCGCCTGCCCCTGTTCCCAGGAACCGAGTCATGAAGCCCGTCCAGCGTACACAGATCCTCGACTACGTCACCTACGGCGAGCGGCGCGGCGAGATCAGGGCCTCGGCCCTGGCCGCCAAGAAGCCCCGGAGGATCTCCATCGGCGAGACCTTCATCCTCTTGTTCGAGAACCGCGAGACGGTCCGCTACCAGATCTTGGAGATGGTTCGGACCGAAAAGATCGTCAAAGACACGGACATCCAGCACGAGGTCGACACCTACAACGAGCTCATCGGGGGCCCCGGGTCGCTGTGCGCGACCTTGCTGATCGGCATCGACGACGAGGCCGAGCGCGACCTCAAGTTGGTCGCCTGGGTGGGCCTGCTCGAGCGCCTCTACGCCACCGGTGAAGACGGGGCGCGGATCACCCCGACTTGGGATTCGCGCCAGGTCGGGCAGGGCCGGCTCAGCGCCGTCCAGTACCTGAGCTTCGCCTTCGAGGGCCGCGCGCCATTGGCCCTCGGCATCGACTGGCCCGAGCAGGATCTGGCCGTCGAGGCCACCCTGAGCGCAGATCAACGCAGCGCGCTCCAGGCCGACCTCGACGATTGAAGCTCAGCGCTCGGCCTGCCCCAGCCAAGTGTCGACCCTGCGCGCAGCCCCCTCGTAGCCGACCCCGAGCGCCTCGTAGCGGACCCGCGCGTCCTCGGCCAGGCCTCGCGCCCGCTCCGGATCGTCGACGACCCGCGCGAGTGTGAACCGGACCTCCGCCTGCCAGCGCTCGGCCCCGGACACGGCGTCGAAGATCGCCATCGCCCGGGTCGCCCGCTCGCGCGCGGCCTCTCGCCGGCCCAAGACCCGGAGCGTATTGGCCCCCAGCTGGAGGCTGTAGCCGATGCGCACGTCGCCTGGGTCATGGGCGAGCTCGCGAATTTCGAGGGCCCGGTCGTGGGCAGCCAGGGCCGCCTCGGGCTCCCCCTTTTTAAGCAGGGCCTCGCCGAGCATCGAGGCCGCGATCGCGCGCTTGGGGTGGTTCTCCCGCGTGCTCGACTCGGCGACCTCGACCAGGCGCTGGGCCTCGGCGGCCAGAGCCTCGGTGTCCCCGCGGCGCTTGTACACATTGCACAGCAACAGGCGGGGCGCGGTGAGGTTCATGTGTAGGGCCCCCTGGGTCGCCGTGTAGATCGCTATCGACTCGAGCGCGAGGCGCTCGGCCGCCCCCGTCCGACCCTGGTCGTACTCGAGCTGGCCGAGGTGGACGAGCTGCTTGGCCCGCAGAGGTGTGTCCTCGGACGCGAGCGACAAGGCTCGCTCGAGGTGACGGCGCTCGCAGTCCCGATCTCCCTCTTGCCGACACAGGAGGCCGAGATTTCCGTAGGCCCCGATCACCCGCGGATGGTGCTCGCCGAACAAACTCGAGGCGAGCTCCCCCGAGGCCGTGAACAACTCCCGAGCCCGCTCGACATCCCCGCTGCTGGCCACCGCGGCCCCGAGCCGGCTGAGATAGCCGAACTCCACGCTCGAGGGAATGCGCCCCGACTCCCGGCGCTCGAGCGCCGCCGTGAACCACTCTTGGGCCTCGGAGTTCCGCCCCAGGCGCAGGGCGATGATCCCTCTGAGCGAGTCGAGGTTGCTCTGGAGTTCGGGGTCCTCGGGCACCGCAGCCGTCGCCAGCTCCACCGCCTCGACCAGGGCCTCGCCCAGCTCGTGTTCCCCCTCCCGGACTACGAGCGCGTCGACACGAGCGATCCACATCCGCGCGGTCAGCTGTGGGTCGCCGCTGTGGCTCGCCTCTCGAAGCGCCTCGCGTGTATGTGCGCCCCCCTCCTCGAGGCGGCCCTGCTCGTACGCGACCCCGCCGAGCAAGGCGTGGAGCTCGGCGCGTGTGGCTGGGGCGTCGACCTGCTCGAGCGAAGCGAGGACCTCGAGGGCGATCGTCGAGGCGCCCTCACCGTCGCCGGCGTCGCTGCGACCGCGGGCACGCATGAGCGCGAGCCGGGCCGCCGCGATCTGGTCATACTCGGCCCGCCCGAAGTCCCCCGCCCCCACGCTCGTGTCCACACAGGTCTCGGGCCGGGGCAGCTCCGCGCTGACCGCCGCGAGCTCGCGCAGATCCGCAGGCGCGGCGCTCGGGAGCTGCGCAAACAAGCTCGCTACGTAGACTTGTTGCTCGCCGAGGCAGGCCGTGCGGCGTTGGAAGACATCGGCCTCCAGACTCCGAACCACAAAGCGCTCGGAGCAGGCCGCGTCGTAGGCCCCACCCCAGCGCGATGCGAAGTTCTGGACGTCACCCTCGATCCTCGGCCACAAGCTGGGCCCGTCGTCGGGGAGCCCGGTTTTGAACACCCCTTCGGCCTCCGCCGCCCAGGCCCGCGTCCAGTCCTCCGACAGGGCCTGGGCCGCCTCCCGACAGCGCAGCTCCTCTGGATTTTTCTGATTCGCGCCCACCAGCCACAGCGCCCCTGCGCCGATCAGCGCGGTGCCCACGACCCCCAGAATCAAGCGTCTCCGGCGTCGCTGCAGGCCCCGATCGAGCGCCTGGGCCAGCTCCCGCATGGACCCGTGGCGATCCTCGGGCCGCAGGGACAGACCCCGGAGCACGAGCCGCCGCAGCCAAGACGGAACCCCGCGCAGGGGCGAGGGCTGGGCGAACTGGCCCTTGGTCACGGCCATGGCGAGGGCCGGGAGGTTGGCCCCGAGAAAGGGGCGCTCCCCCTCCAGCGCCTCGTAGAGCGCGACACAAAAGCTGAACTGATCCGCGCGCGGGCCGACCTTCGTGTTGTTGAACTGCTCTGGAGACATATACGCCGGGGTCCCCGGAGCCCACAGGCTGCCCGAGTTCTCCGACCCGCTCTCAGACTCGAGGGCGAGCCCGAAGTCCATGACCAGGACCCGGTGATCGGCGCTGATCATCACGTTGTCGGGCTTGAAGTCCCGGTGCACGAGCCCGGCCTCGTGGGCCGCGGCGAGCCCCAGGGCCGCGCTCTGGAACACGGACACGATCGCGGGCAGGGACGGCTCGAGGGCCTCGCGCCACTCGCCGATCGACTGCCCGACCACGAACTCCATGGCCATGAACACGCGCCCGTCGTCGATGCCCGCGTCGTAGACCTTGACCACGTTGGGGTGGTTGAGCTTGGCCAGCGCCTGAGCCTCACGCAGGCTCTGGTCCCCGCGCGGGCTCTCGATCCGCTTGACCGCCACCCGCCGATCGAGCTTGGGATCGTAGGCCGCATAGATGACCCCGACCGCGCCGCGGCCGACCTCCTCCAACAGCAAGTAGCGACCGACCCGGGCCCCAGCCTCGCTGAAGCGACGCTGATCCTCGCCGGCCGAGTCGCGGTCGGAGGCCAGGCGTGTGTCCTCGAGGCTCTCTCCCGATGCCAAGGTCGCGGTCCCCGAGGGAGCCGCCGCTTCAGCGGGCCGGGACCCGCGTCGGTCCAGCGCGACCTCCCGGGCAGGCAGAGGCCGCGCCGGGTCGGGGGATTCATCCTGCGGACTGTGCACTTTCGCGCCGATGGTACCCAACACACCGCGGTCTCGACAGGGCCCGACTCGGTTCAGGCCCGACTCGGTTCAGGCCCGACTCGGATTCAGGCCGGATTCAGTTCAGGCCCGACTCGGCTCAGGCCCGGCGGATCAGGGGCATGGTCAGACAGCGACCGCCGCCCCGGGCCCGCGAGAGCTCGCCCGCGGGGAAGCTGAAGATCGTCCGCGGCCTGGCCATGCCCTCGGCGATCAAGGCCGCCCGCCGGGCCGGCTCCTGAACCCAGTGCAGGGCGGTCTCCTCGTACCCCTGGTCGGCCAGCGCCGCGATCGTCAAGGTGTTGCGGGCGTACAAGACGATCTTCCCGGGGCCCACACAAAACGCGTTCGCGCCGTCGGTCCACTGCTCGCGCTGCTGCTGCATGGGATCGGCGCCTCCACAGGGGACCACGCTGGTCAGGCGCCCGAGTTCATCACGCAGGACGTCCTGGACCGCGGTCTTTTCGGTCAGAACCAGCGCCCCCTTGCGGTCGAGCATAGCCACCCGCAGGGCCTCGGGCCCCGGGCAGATCTGTGGCGAGAAGGCCAGGAAGGAGTCACGGTCGATCTGCGTGCAGATCGTGTCCAGGTGCATGACCGTCCGGGCCTCGGGCATGAGCACCACGTAGACCCTCTCGAGGTCGGAGAAGGCCGGGAACAGCTGCTCCCGGGCCAACCTCTCGATGGTCTGGGCCGAGGTCCGCTGGGAGCAGCCGATCATCAGGGCCTCGCGGGAGAGCACCAGGACATCGCCGCCCTCGAGCGCCCGGTAGCGCCGATTGCGATCGAGGTCGTAGCCAGCAAAGAGCAGGGTCTGGGGCCGAAAGCGACCCCCGTGCTCGATCGCAAACGCGACCAGCCACGACTCGGTGATCCGGGCCGGCGTCGACATCCGGCCCACGACCACCCGATCGCGCACGGCGATGCAGGGATCGCGCATGAACATGAGGTTGGGGCAAGGTGGGAGCGCGCTCGCGGACGGGGCCAGGACCCGATCGCGCAGCTGGGCCAAGGTCAGAGGACAGGGGAGCTGGCCCCAGCGCAGCCCACAGATCAGGATCTCGGCGAGGGCCTCGGCCTCGAGCTCGAGCAGGGGATCGAGCAGCTCGAGCACGCCGCGCTGCTCACAGATCGCGGCGACCAAGGCCCGCCGCGGCTCGCCGCTGGCCCGAGCCAGGCCCGCGCTCAGCTCGGTCCGGACCTCGAGGACCTCGGCCCCCGCGACCTCGAAGACCTCGGTCATGAGGTCGTGCTCGCGAACCGCCGCGGGCGGCGACAAGATGTCGTCGAAGAGCAGATCTTCGAGCTGGTGCTGGTTCATACGCAGCAGCTCATCCCCAGGCCGGTGGACCATCACCGCGCGCAGGGTCTCGATCTCACTTTGGATGTCGACGGTCAGGGTCGCGGGCATGACCACATCCTACCCAGCAGTGCGCCGCTCAGGCCACAGACTGGGCGGGCCCAGCCACGAGCTCGGACAACTCCGAGCCCAGGCCCGAATTCGCGTCCGACTTCGCGTCCGAATTCAGGTTCGGCTTCGCGTCCGAATTCGCGTCCGGGTCGACCCAGCGCCGCATCGACGTGTCGCCCACGATCACGGCGACCGTCTTGCCCAGCCGCTTCCACACCGAATCCTGCACATAGGGCACACCGTGCCGGGCGCAGATCGCCTTCACCTCGGGCTGGGCCCGGCGATACTGGAGCATCGTCATGTCGGGCCAGAGGTGGTGCTCGATCTGGTAGTTGAGCCAGCCGTGCATGGCGTCGTTGAGGTCGCCGCCACAGCGGAAGTTGGCCGAACCCAAGATCTGCCGCAGGTAGAAGTCGGGGCGACCCCGGGTCCGGCCCTCGAAGCGGTAGATGTCGTCGCCCACGTGGTTGGGGACGATGGTCAAAAATGCGTGCGCGTTGGTCAGGGCCTCAGCCAGGATCGTGTTGATGAGCACGGAGCTCACGGCCCACAGACCCAGGGGCGCGTAGAGGGCCGGCACCAGGGCGAAGTAGACCAACATGTAGGGGGCCAGGCAGCGCAGCCACAGGCGCTTGGACCAGTTGGGCAGGAAGCTCATGAGCCGGCGCTTGGACCAGCGCGCGGCCAGGGCCTCCTCGGCCGACTCGCCCCTGTGGCCCTCGCGTCGGGCCTCGGCACGAGCGAGGGCGTCGAGGCTGCTCGAGGCGTAATAGACGAACTTCCAGCTCATCGCGAACAGGGGCACGAGCCCCACTTTGAGCCAGCGCGGGAGCCTCGAGTCGCGCACCCAGGCCAGGTTGCGCTCGACCAGGTCCGGGTCGGCCTCCTCGTTGAGGCGGTAGTGGTGCTGGATGTTGTGCTCCTCGCACCAAGCCTCGGGGTCGAGCCAGTCCAGCCAGTCCGTGGCTCGCCGCCAACCCCGTGCGAACACGGCGGCGGTGCGCGCCTCGGGTACACCCTCGATCTTCTCGTAGCCCTTGTGGCAGACCGGGTGGGCGATGCCCGTCCAGCGGATGAAGCGGCCGAAGGAGAGGGCGAAGATGGTCACCGGATTCGGTGCGATCCAGGCCGTCGCGTAGCCCAACACCGAGGCGAAGCGCCCCCAATTCTCGATTTTCCGGAGGTGGCGCAGGTCCTCTGGCCCGGCACTCTCACGCAGGCGGGTCTGGAGCGCGTCGAGATCTCGGGCCAGCGCGTGTCGGTCGATCTCCGGCTGATCGGCCTTCGGCGAGGTTCCCGGTCCAGCTGTGGTCTCCAGAGTCGGCGAGCCCATGGCGCGCTTTATCGCAGATTTTGGTGCCTGCCGCGGTGGGCGCACCGCGCATCTTCGTCTCGGCTCGGTCACGGCCGATCGCGGGTCCCCAGTCTGCGGTCCACGTCACCGGTCCACGCCGCCAGTTCAAATTGTGAGGTGCGTTTCACCGCGTGGCCGAGCGCCCCCGCCGATTGTCGCCGCGGCCCCCCGTGAGTAGGGTGCGCCTCGGAATCGCATGCAATTCGACCAGGTATCGATCTGCAGCGTCACACACGTGGACGCACCCCTGCGCGTGACCTCGGCCGCGATCGAGGACCGGCTCGCGGCGACCATGCAGCGCCTGTCCCTGCCCAAGAACCTCGTCTACGCGCTCACCGGGATCACCGCCAGGCGGATGTGGAGTGAGGACATCCAGCCCTCCGACGCCGCCACCGCGGCGGCCGAGCGCGCCCTCGCCGAGGCCCGCATCGACCGGCGCCGGGTCGGTGTGCTCGTGAGCACCTCTGTGTGCCGCGACTACGTGGAGCCGTCGACCGCGTGCATGGTCCACGGCAAGCTCGGCCTCGACCGAGGCTGCATGAACTTCGACATCGGCAACGCCTGCCTCGGGTTCTTCAACGGCATGGAGATCGTGGGCAACATGATCGAGCGCGGCCAGGTCGACTACGGCCTGGTCGTCGACGGGGAGAACAGCCGCTTTGTCGTCGATCGGACCATCGAGCGCCTCAGCGGCCCCGACATCGACCAGCCCACCTTCTGGGCCCACTTCGCGACCTTGACCCTGGGCTCGGGGGGCGCGGCCATGCTCATGTGCCGCAGCGACCTGGCCCCCGACGCGCACCGTTTCCGAGGCGGCGTGACCGTGGCCGCGACCGAGAATCGAGACCTCTGCCGGGGGCAGGTCGATCACATGATCACCCAGTCCACGGACCTGCTCAGCTCGGGCATCGAGCTCGCAGGCAAGACCTGGGTCGAGGCCGAGCGCGAGCTGGGTTGGCGCCGAGATGCGCTCGACGAATATGTGGTCCACCAGGTCAGCAAGGCCCACACCGACAAGCTGGTCGCCAGCTTGGGCCTGGCCCCCCACAAGATCCTGGCGACCTACGTCGAATACGGCAACGTCGGCCCGGCGGGCGTGCCCCTGGCCCTGTCCAAAGCCGCCGAGCTCGGGCGCCTGCGCAAGGGCAGCCGGATCGGGCTCATGGGCATCGGCTCGGGCCTCAACTGCGCCATGGCGGAAGTGATTTGGTAGCGACCATGCAGGTTTCCAGCGAGCTGTACCCCTTCGCCCCCCACGAATTCGAGGTCGCGCCGGGTGTGCGCATGCACTACGTCGACGAGGGCCCGGACGACCCGGAGGCGCCGGTCGTGGTCATGCTCCACGGAAACCCGACCTGGTCGTTCTACTGGCGGCGGCTGATCAAGGCCCTGCGCCCCACCCACCGGGTCATCGCCCCCGACCACATCGGCTGCGGCAAGTCCGACAAACCCGATGACGCCCACTACAGCTACCACTTCCGCCAGCGCATCGACGACGTCGAGGCGCTCATCGAGCACCTGGGCCTGGGCAAGCTGACCTTGATGCTCCACGACTGGGGCGGGATGATCGGCATGGGCTGGGCCCACCGCCACGGCGACCAGGTCGCGCGCCTGGTGCTGCTCAACACCGCCGCCTTCGGCCTGCCCGCCACCAAGCGGCTCCCACTCAGCTTGTGGCTGGGCCGCAACACGGCCCTGGGCGCCGTGCTGATCCGGGGCTTCAACGCCTTCGCTCGCGGGGCCACGCGCATGGCCGTGACCCGCAGGCGCCTGCCCAGGGAGGTCGCCGAGGGCCTGTGCGCCCCCTACGACAGCTGGGAGAACCGCAGGGCCGTGCTCCGCTTCGTGCAGGACATCCCCCTGCGCCCCAGCGACCCGGGCTACGCGCTGCTCGCCGAGGTCGGGGACCAGCTCGGCCAGTTCGACGACCGCCCGGTGATGATCTGCTGGGGCGACCGGGACTTCGTCTTCGACCACCACTTCCTGGCGGTCTGGCAGCAGCGGCTCCCGAGCGCCGTGGTCCATCGATTCCCCGATTGTGGCCACTATGTGCTCGAGGATGCGGGCGACGAGATCGAGGCTCTGGTCCGCGAGTTCATGGGGGTCTCTTGAACCCCGGTCCCAAGCCCACCCCCAACACGGTCGCCGATGTGCTCCCGCAGATGGCCGCGTCCATGCCGGAGGCGACCGCGATCTACTTTCCGACCTCGCGCCGGGACGCCGACGGACAGGTCGAGTACGAGCAGCTGAGCTACCGGGATCTCGACCGACGCAGCAGCCGCATCGCCGCGGGTCTGCACGCCGTGGGTATCGCTAGAGGCCAGCGCGCGGCCTTGATGGTCCAGCCCAGCCCCGATCTCTTCGCGCTCACCTTCGGCATGTTCAAGGCCGGGGTCGTGCCCGTGATGATCGACCCCGGCCTGGGCTTGAGTGGGCTCAAAAGCGGCATGGCTCGGGCCCAGCCCGACGCCTTCATCGGCATCCCCAAGGCCCACCTCGCCCGCGTCGCGCTCGGCTGGGGTCGGGAGACCATCACCACCACGGTCAGCGTGGGCGGTTGGGGTCTGGGTGGGCACACCCTCGCGGCCCTCGAGGCCCAGGGCACCGAGCGGCTCGCCGCCGGGGTCGAGATCGGCGAGACCGACCCGGACGAGATCGCCGCCATCTTGTTCACGAGCGGGAGCACCGGGCCCGCCAAGGGCGTGGTCTATCGCCACCGCACCTTTCTGGCTCAGGTCGAGGCCCTGCGCGACATGTTCGGGATCGAGCCGGGCGACATCGATCTCCCGACCTTCCCCCTGTTCGCGCTCTTCGATCCGGCCTTGGGCATGACCACCGTCATCCCCGACATGGACTCGCGCAAGCCGGCCCAGGTCGATCCACGCGCCATCTTGGAGCCCATCGCCCGATTTGGGATCACCACCATGTTCGGGTCGCCGGCCCTGCTCGACACGGTCGGCCGCTACGGCGAGGCCCACGGCGTCGAGCTCCCCTCCCTGCGCCGGGTGATGGCCGCCGGCGCGCCCCTGCCCGCCGACACCATGCGCCGCTGGCACGGCATGCTCAGCCCCGACGCCGACGTCTACCCGCCCTACGGCGCGACCGAATCCCTGCCCGTCGCCTGCATGCCCTGCCGGGAGATCTTGGCTCAGACCTGGACCCAGACCCAGGCCGGCGCCGGGGTCTGCGTGGGCCGACCGGTGGCCTCGATCCGGGTCCAGATCATCGAGATCAGCGACGAGCCCATCGACCGCTGGGACCCGAGCTTGGTCCTGCCCGACGGCGAGATCGGCGAGATCACCGTCCGCGGTCCCATGGTCACCGAGGCCTACTACAACGACCCGGACAAGACCGCCGCCGCCAAGATCCCCGACGGCGACGGGCTCTGGCACCGCATGGGCGACGTGGGTTGGCGCGACGAGCACGGCCGGATCTGGTTTTGCGGTCGCAAGGCTCACCGGGTGATCCCCCCCGCCGACGCCAAGCCCATGTTCAGCGTCGCCTGCGAGAAGATCATCGACACCCACCCCGCCGTCTACCGCAGCGCTCTGGTCGGCCCGAGCGGGCACGGCCCGACCTTGTGTGTGGAGCTCGAGTCCACCGCCGACACACGTTGGGCCAGCGTCGAGGCCGACCTGCGAGCGATGATCGCGGCCGAACCCAAGCTCGCCGCGATCGAACACGTCCTGCCCTACACCAAGCGCGGCGGGTTCCCGGTCGACATCCGTCACAACGCGAAGATCGGCCGAGAGCGCCTGCGAGTGTGGGCTGAGGGGAAACTTCGGTGAGCGCTGCAGATCAACCCGAGCCCAAGGGGCAGGTCGACGAGGCTCCGGGCCCGATCATGATCACCGGCGTGGGCGGCTTCCTGGGCCGGTCCATCGCCCGCGCCCTGCTCGACCGTGGGCTCGAGGTCCGGGGCCTGTGCCGGGGCGACTACCCCGACCTGCGCGAGTCGGGGGTCGACCTGCACCGGGGCGACATCGCCGACGCCGGGGTCGTCAGTGAGGCCCTCCAAGGCTGCAGCGCCGTATTCCACGTCGCCGCGCGAATCGGCATCTGGGGTCCCTACGAGGCGTTTTTCGCCACCAACACCACCGGCACCCGCAACGTGATCGCGGCCTGCCGCGAGCACCGTATCGGCACCCTCGTCTACACGAGCACGCCCAGCGTCGTCCATAGTGGGGAGGGGCTCTGCGGCATCGACGAGTCGGTGCCCTACCCCGACCATTTCGAGACCCACTATCCGGCGACCAAGGCCCTCGCCGAGCGCGATGTCCTGGCCGCCGACAGCCCCGAGCTCGCCACTTGCGCCCTGCGTCCGCACCTCGTGTGGGGTCCCGGCGACACCTCGCTCCTGCCGCGCCTGCTCGCTCGGGCCAAGGCCGGGCGGGTCCGCACGATCGGTGAGCCCCAGCCCATCGACACCCTCTACATCGACAACGCCGTCCACGCCCACCTGCTCGCCTACGACCGGCTGCGGACCCGCACCCCCGGCGAGGACCCCGAGACCTCCCCGGCGGGCAAGGCCTACTTCATCACCCAGGGCGACCCCTTGCCCGGGCCCCAGTTCATCGCCGACTTGCTCGGAGCCGCGGGGCTCCCGGCCCCCGACAAAAACATCTCGGTCGCCAAAGCGCGGGTCGCCGCGACCATCGTCGAGGGGCTCTGGACCCTGTTTCGGATCGAGCGTGAGCCCCCGATCACCAAGTTCTTGGTCAGCCAGCTGTCGACCGCCCATTGGTACGACATCTCCGCGGCCAGGCGTGACCTGGGCTACACCGTCCAGATCCCCTACGCCGAGGGCATGGACCGACTCAAAACCTGGTTGAAAGACCAGTCCCCGAGTTGAGCAGGTCGGCCGACCGCGATCCCTAGCAGTCCGTGGCAAAACCCATCGCGTCGCCTCGCGCAGGATTTTTCGTCGAGGGCGAGGCGCTGAAACGCCGCTGTACCGGGCGTACTGCAAGTTTCGGCAACACTGTCATCGGCGGAAGGGCCAAGCGAGGTGGCGTGATGGGTTTTGCCACGGGCTGCTAGCACTGCCCGCGGCCCGCCACATGCGATACAAGGGGCAGACTATGCGTCATTGCCAAGACCTCCTGGCTGGTGCCTCGACGGCGCTGTTGGCTCTCTCGCTCGCCGCCTGCTTCCCGGCGACCTCGGGCACCGGCAAGGGCACGGGCAAGGAGACCGGCGGGTGCCTCGACGGCATCGTCTGCGATGAGGGCCTCCAGTGTGTGGTCGGCTTTTGTGTCCCGGCGGACGGCACCGAGGACAGGGGCGACACGAGTGAAGAGGACGGCGAGACTGACCTCGAAGACAGCGACGCCGGCACGGCCACCCCCGAGACCTGCGGCGACGGAGTCCTCGATCCAGGCGAAGCCTGCGATGGTCCCGCCCTCGACGACAAGACCTGTGTGCAGGTCGGCTACGACTTCGGCGAGCTGTCTTGCGCCGAAAACTGCAGCTTCGACACCAGCGAATGCAGCAACCAGCCTCAACCTGGCGTCGGCGAGCTCTACTCACACTGTCTCGAAGACGAGGATTGCCCCGGCCTCGACGGCTGCGCCGGTGTCCCGGGGGCCGACGAGAATCTCGACGGCTTCTGCACGAACTTTTGTGACGACGACTCGACCTGCCAAGCCGACGTGGGCGGCTCGGCCGTGCCCGAGTGCAACAAGGTCGAGAGCCCCTACTGCCAGCTCGACTGCAGCGACGGCAAGACCTGCCCGGAGGGGATGAAGTGCATCAGCAACGAGAACAGCTCGGTCTGTTTTTAGCGCTCTGAAATCAAGCTCGGGTCATCGCGTCATCGCGTCATCGCGTCATCGCGTCATCGCGGCATCGCGGCATGGTCGCTGAGCTCGGCCTCCGGGCCACGAGCCCGAGCATGAGGGGCATGTCGGGCGCTCCCTCGGGCATGGCGTAGCGACGCCCCGGCAGCTCGCGCATACCCTCGAAGAGCCGGCACCCGTTGGCATAGGGATACTCGCGCAGGGTCTCGATCTGGAGGCCGGCGTCGATCGTCGCCTGGACGATATTCGCCACCGTCCACTGGTAGGTGTGGGCCGGCTCGGGGTTGGCGAACGAGCCCGTGGGCCCCACCCCCTGCTCGTAGCCCGAGGGTGAGAGGCCCTCGCCCACGTAGTCGTTGACCCCGCCCGACTCGGCGATCACCCCGGCGTGGAAGTAGCTGTCGGGATCCGGACACAGGCTCCACACCAGGGGGTGGAACTCGAGCAACACCAGCCGCCCCCCGGGCCGGAGGACCTTGGCCACGCCCCGAGCCCAGCGATCGAGATCGCTGAGCCAGCCGATGGTGCCGTAGGTCGAGAACGCGAGGTCGAAGCGCTCGTCGCTCTCCCCGCCCCCATCGAAATCATCGAAATCATCGAACCACTGCAGGAGGTCGGCCCGGAGGAAGTCGGCCACGATCCCGCTCTCAGCCGAGAGCTCGGCGGCAAAGTCGATGGCGACGTCCGAGATGTCGATGCCCGAGACCTCGGCACCCTCGCGCGCGAGCGAGAGGCTGTCCTGCCCGCAGTTGCACTGAAGGTGGACGACCCGCCTGCCGGTGAGCGGCCCACACAGCTCGAGTTCCTCGGGGAACAAAGTGCTGCCACCGTCCCGAAGAAACGCAGCCTGGCCCCGCTTGTGGCTGTTGTGGGCCGGGATGACGGCGTTCCAGGACCGTCGGTTCTGTTCGTGGCAGGAGTTTCGCTCGGCCATCACGGCGGGATAGCACGACTGCCACCCGCCGCCACAAGTCGGCCTATAGGAGGATCAGCCGGTCGTGTCCGTGTCGGTTCCCGTATCCGTGTCGGTGTCCGTGTCGGTTCCCGAGTCGCTCTCTTCGGTCGAGTCGCTCTCTTCAGTCGAGTCGCTCTCTTCGGTCGACTCGCCATCCTCGGTCGAGTCGCTCTCTTCGGTCCCCGTGTCCCCGGTCTCGGTGTCTGCCGTCTCGGTCCCCGTGTCTGCCGTCTCGGACCCGCTGTCCTCGTCCTCGGCGCTGGTCACCGGCCCCATGGGCTCACCGCAGGACATCTGCTGACACAGGCAGGTCCCGTCGACGCAGGTCAGCTCCGAGTCGCACAGATTCCCGGGTGCGCACTCGCAGTCGAGGTCGCCGATGATGCAGCCATAGTCCTCCGCCGCCTCGTCACCGTAGGTCTCGAGCTCGACATCGGACTTTTGATTGCAGGCCGTCCCGAACAAGAGGCCGCCCACACACAGGGCCATCGACAGCGATAGGCCGAGGGCCGTCAGCTCTGAGCGCGCCCGCATCTACTCGTCCTCCACGGCGCCGTTGATGATCCAGGTCTCGATGTCGGCGATCTCGGCTTGGGTCAAGGTGCCCTCTCCCGTGAGCGGGTTGTAGGGCATGGGGTTGCCGGTGATGCTGTCGTCACCGGTGATCTTGAGGAACAGGTAGCTCGACGCCGGATCCTCTGGCGAGATCAGGTTGAGCTCGGGGTTTTGGCTCGAGGCCTCGAGCAGGCGCTCGTAGGTCCCCTCGCCGATCAAGGTCAGATCGCCGGCCGGGTCGATCTCGTTGTGGCAGCCGCTGCAGTTGAACTCGAGGATGTTCTCGATCCGCGCGGCCCAGGTCACCCCTTCACCCAAGAGGTTCAGCTCGGCCGGGTTGGCGCTGTAGGTGCAGCTGGCGTAGTCGATGCCCCGCGCCAAGTCGGCGTCGGTCGGGTCTTCGGGGATGGTCTCGACCAGGCAAAACAGGGCCAGCATCTCGGCGATGCTCAGGGGCTGGTTGGCCAGAGGCATGCGCGAGCCGGGCACGTCCTCTCCGTTCATGGTCCCGCGCAGGCGCGCGATCAGGTAGCTGTCCTCGGGATTTCCCGGGCTCAACATGTGTTTGGGCACGCCCTCCCGGGCACCCAACACCCCGTTGCGGTTGGGGTCACCCTCGATGATCCCGACCGCGAGCAGGTTTTGGACTTGGTCTTGCTGGAAGGGACGGACCTCGCCGATGAGGTGTGTGCGCCCAGGCAGGATCGACCACAGGGTCGTGTAGTCGGTGAAGGTGAACTCGCCGACCTCACCCTCGGTGACGAAGGTTCGCCGGAACTCACCCGCGGTGTAGACCCTCGAATTCTCGCCTGGCACCGGGTCGGCGAGGTGAATGTGCAGACCTGGTGAATCCTCGGGCGGGAGGCCCTCGCCCTCGTAGAAGTCGCCCGAGACACTCTCGATCCACGCGATCTCGAGCTGCCCGGAGTTGAGCCCGCCCCCCGAAATGCGGAACCGGTCCCCAGTCCGCTCACAGCCGTCGTAGACCGACTGGTACTCGCCATACTGAATGTTGCAGCCGGCGGTGAAGGCCTTGAGGAAGTTCGCCGGCGTCCGCAGATCGGGGAACTCCTTGCTGTTGTGGCACACGCCGTCGAAGGGCGTGCAGGTCCGCCAGATCACGTTCTCGTGAACATCGAGGCCGGTCCGAAACATGGCCTGAGCCTCGAGCACGATCTCGTCGTCGCCCACGTAGGGATCGGGATCGAGGACCTCTGTGGGCTCGGGCCGGTCGGGCTCGAAGTCGATCTCGCCCGGGTCGAAGTCGGAGCTCGTCGTGCACGCGCCCACGGCCAGAGCGCCGCCGAGGACGAGGATCCCCGGGACCCGCTTGTGTGTGGATTTGTTCGTCCGTCGCATGTCGACCTCAGGCCTGGAACAGGTCGTCCGTGGGTGGGTCGGCCGGGAAGAACTCCTCATGGTCGCAGCCCAGGGCGTCCATCATCGACTTCATCGCGGAGCGGTAGCTGATCACCTTGCCCAGGGGCTCGAGGTCCGAGGCCCGGGTCTCGCCGATGCGCCGACCCGCGGCGAGGATCGGCCCGCCGAAGAAGGGCATGGACATCCAGCGGGTCGCATAGTCGCCGCCGTGGTCGCTGCCACGGGCCGAGTTGAAGCGTCCACCGCGACTGCTGCGCGAGAACTCGCTGCCCAGGGTGACCATGGTGTGGTCCCAGTAGGTCCCCCCGCTCGGGTGGTCCATGGTCTGCAGGGCCCAGCGCAGCGCCGAGAGCAGGCGGTTGAGGTCGGCCATCCGCGGCGGGAGGCCCTCCTCCTCACCCGAGTGCATGTCGTAGCCACCCTGGTCGATGTAGACAGCCGGACAACCGAAGGCGAACAGGCGCAGGGCCAGACGAAGGTTGCGGCTCCCACCGCCCTCTCCAAAGGCCAGCGCCAAGTTGGCGTTGCTGACCCCATTGATGACCTCGTTGGAGCCGTTGTCGACCTTCAGCGCCTCGCTCGAGAAGATCTCCGAGTAGGCCTTGGTGGCCTCGCGCGACTGAAGGTAGGCGTCGACCGTGGGGATGTGGGGCTGATGCTGGAGATCCCGGAATCGAGAATCGTAGTTGTTGGTCATCTCCCGCGCCCACGCCGGCAGCAGGGCGTCGGTGTTGAAACCGAAGCGCTCGAGGTCGTCGCCTCGCAGCACCGGCGGGCGGTAGGCCCCGTACTTGCCCGAGCCCCGGCCCATGGCCGCCTGGGCCATGATGATCGCCGGCAGCAGGGTCTGGCCGTCCGCTGCCGCAGCCGCGACCTTCTCGCGCAGGCCGTAGTTGATCATCGTGAACAGGCCGGTGGGGCCGTTGACGTAGCCCGTCAGGTAGCGCTCGAGGCCCGTCAGGTGGTTGCCGTCGGCCGAGCCCGCGAGCGGCTCGTGGTCGATGCAAGGGATCACCGCGATCTCGTTGCTGAAGTCGGTGACCCGCCGCATGCCCAGGGTGCTGAGGTCGTCGGTCAGCCACTCCGAGCGTGAGAGCAGCTCGCCCACCCCCCACTCGGTCCCGCTGGCGACCGAGTCGGCCGTGCCCCAGGGGCTGAACTCCGCGCCCACGTCCGAGTTGAAGGCCGTCGGGAACCGAAAGCCCCCCGAGAGGCGGATGCAGATCAGGTGTTTGGCCGTGCCGTATCCGACCGTGGCCGCGTGGGCCTTGGGGATCCAGAGGTAGGGGGCCCCGAAGGCCGCGCCCGCGACCAGGCCGCCCGCGCCCACGGTCTTGAGAAAGCCGCGTCGACTGGTGCCGAAGGTATCGTCGTCTTGTTTACTCATGATGCCGGCTCCAAATCAGTAAAAGAGCATCTCCGCCGAAGACAGCAGAGCGAAACACACGGGGCGAGCGAA
>Ga0256845_1001478_pt1 | contig 18807 bp, 14 predicted proteins | sample RiftiametaG_FD_189101 | JGI IMG/M metagenome (GOLD analysis project Ga0256845, IMG submission 189101) | Tube worm associated microbial communities from hydrothermal vent at the East Pacific Rise, Pacific Ocean - Riftia | ecosystem: Host-associated > Annelida > Integument > Unclassified ...
TGGTTTTTATACGATTAATTTAAAAAACTTATTATTGTCCCGTGATAACACCAGACAAGGTGTTTCTGATTTGTTCACGCTGACAGCGACCATACCAACTATGGACTATGATAATGATGGTAACCCTGATTTTGATGGCTCAAGAATCGCCTTTGTCTCACAATCTTTAGGTTCAATTACAGGCATTATATTTTTAGCCATAGAACAAAATATTAATACTGCAGTATTCTCAGTGCCAGGTGGTGGCATCGCCAGAATGTTAGATGGTTCACCTACATTTGGTCCAAGCATAAGAGCTGGATTATCTGCTGCTGGTGTAGAAGCAGGCACCCCAGCTTACGATCAGTTTATGGTAATTACACAAACTGTCATTGATTCTGCGGATCCATTGAATTTTGGAGCCATTACAACAGCAACAAAAAATGTATTGTTACATGAAGTAATAGGTGATTTGGTTATTCCAAATACAGTAGCAGGTGCGCCTTTGTCTGGTACAGAACCATTAATTGCAGAAATGGGTTTAACTGTTATATCAAGCACAACATCAAATCCTGATGGGCTTGATGTTGCGGTAAGATTTATTGCTGGCGATCATGGCAGTATACTAAGTCCTGTTGCATCAGCACCAGCAACAGTTGAAATGCAAAGTCAAATGGCTAGTATGATAGCTACTTTGGGAACGATGACAGTTGTTACCGATGATTCAGTACTTGAAGTTCAATAGGAGGAGAATAAAAATGAAAAATATAAAACAAAATAAATTGAATGCAGCCCTTAAAGTTGCACTGTTATCTTCCTCATTAGGGTTGGTTTCTTTAGCTAATGCCGTTAGTTTTAATAAAGGGGAATTTAGTGCCAGTTGGGATACAACGATTTCATATGGTGTTGCCGTAAGAGCGCAAGAACGAGATAATGATCTTGTAGGTAAAGCAAACCTGAATGAATTGGTTAGCTTTAATCTTGCAGAAGGCCGTCCTTCAACAGTACAAGAGCGTGATGACGCAGCTGGTAGATGGTCAATCAATTCAGATAATGGTAATTTAAATTATGATCAATGGGATAAAATTTCGAATGCGCTAAAAATCACCTCAGAATTTGGATTTAGTTATAAAAGCTTTGGTGGGTTTTTTAGAGCCACCTCATTTTATGACTTTACCAATGACTCGAAAGAAGCCTTATCTGAAACAGCCAGAGAATTTGTAGGTCACAAGACTAGATTGCTCGATGCCTATCTTTACAAAGATTTTAATCTTGGCAGTCATGCTGGTACAATTAGGTTGGGCCGACAAGTGATTAGTTGGGGCGAGAGTACTTTTATTCAACAGGGCATTAATATCATTAATCCTGTTGATGTTTCAAAATTAAGAGTAGCGGGAGCAGAACTAAAAGAAGTGTTTTTACCCATCGATATGATTTATGGCTCAATTGATATTACAAACAATCTTTCTGTTGAAGCCTTGTATATGTTAGAGTTCGAACAAATTGATCCTGACCCAGAAGGTACTTATTTTTCAACCAATGATTTCGCAACACCAGGGGCTGAATATGTAATGTTGGGTTTTGGCATAGTTCCTGAGTTTTCAGATCTTGGTCATTTTAATCAGGTTGCTCAATATGGGCCGAATGAGTCTGTAAGAGCACTGTATGCTGGTATAGCAGACAATATTGCAAATTTTACAATTCAACGAAGTCAAGTAAAAGGAGCCAGTGATAATGGCCAGTATGGTGTTTCGTTTAAATATTTTTCACCAGAATTAAACGATACTGAATTTGGTTTATACTATTTGAACTATCATTCAAGGTTGCCTATGATTAGTGGTGTTGCCTTAGATACACCAAGTCCATCGAGTGGGAGTTACTTTGTGGAATATCCTGAAGATATTGATTTATATGGTTTAAGTTTTAATACCACTATCAATAGTATTGGCATGTCATTACAAGGCGAATTGTCTTACCGCCCAAATGTACCACTACAGATTGATGATGTAGAAGTATTGTTTGCGGCACTAAGCCCATTAAATGCGTTAATTCCTGCGCCTTATAATTATTTCAGTTCACAGTTAGGTAATTTTGAAGTCGGCGAATATATTCAAGGTTGGGAAAGACATGAAGTCAGTCAATTACAATTTACTGCAACCAAACTATTTGGTCCAAACAACCCATTTAAAGCCGATCAAATTGTATTGTTAGGTGAAATTGGTTTTACTAATGTATGGGATTTGCCAGACACAGATGTTTTAAGATACAATGGTCCTGGTACTGATACTGGTGGCGGAGTAAGCACACTAACTGGCAATGGTAGAAATCCAATCACAGAACCAGATGAATTTTTTGCAACTTCTTACTCATGGGGCTATCGTCTGATTACCCGGTTTGATTTTAACAATGCATTTGGATTGCCAATAAATTTATCTCCAAGATTGGCTTTCAATCATGATGTTCAGGGAACGACTCCTGGACCTGGTGGTAACTTTCTTGAAGATAGAAAATCTGTTACGATTGGACTTGGTGGTGTCTATCTTGAAAAATGGGGTGCTGATATTAGTTATACGTCCTATTTTGGTGCAGGCATTCATAATCAAATCCATGACAGGGATTTTGTATCAGTCAATTTTAAATATTCATTTTAACTCACACATAGGGGACAATTATGAACTTAGTTAAAAAAACTCTTATATTATCATTAACATTACTTATGGTTTTTGCATGTTCAAAACCAGAAGATACAAAATCTAGTGATAATCACGCTGTAGAAGAACAAAAAGCAGCAGAAGCTAAACAAATGGTAGCAGAAGCAGAAGCAGCTAAAATGGCAGCTCAAGCAGAATCTGATAAAGCGGCTAGAATGGCAGCAGAAGCAAAAGCAGTAAAAATGGCAGATGAAGCTAAGGCTGCAAAAATGGCAGCAAAAGCTAAAGCAGAAGCAAATCAAATGGCAGCCGATGCGAAAGTTAAGGCAGATAAAATGTTAGCAGAATCCAAAGCTAAAGCAGATGCGGAAAAAATGGCAGCACAAGCCGATGCGAAAGCAGAAGCAGAGAAAATGGCAGCCGAAAACAAAGCAAAAGCAACTGCAGAATCAGAAGCAGAAGCAGAAGCAGAGAAATTAGTCGCCGCTGCAAAAGCCAAAGCCGCCGCTGCAAAAGCAACGGCTTCAGCTTACAATTTTACAACTGACTTAGGTGATAAAACACCAGTTGGAGCGCAAAAAAGTGGTAATGCATCGGGTTCAATACCAGCTTGGACTGGTGGCATAACATCACCTCCTCCTGGCTATAAGCAAGGTGATCACCACCAAGATCCGTTTGTTAGTGATAATATTGTATTTACAATTGATGGTTCTAATTTTAATGATTATGCAGACAATTTATCTGTGGGCCAAAAAGCCATGTTTGATAAATATCCAGATACTTATAAAATGAATGTTTACAAAACCAGACGCACAGCTTCATTTCCAGAAAGAATTTATCAAAAAACCATAGAAAATGGAAAAACAGGTAAATTAACGGCAGGTGGTGAAGGTGTTGAAAATGTGGCAGAAGGTTTCCCGTTTCCTGATCCTCAAAATGCTTATGAATTGATGTTGAACCATAAATTGAAATATAAAGGTTCAGGTGGTGTGCGTTATAACAACCAAGTGGCTCCAACTGCTTCTGGTAGATATACTGTAGTAAAATTAAAAGAAGAGCTCCTTGGTAAATATTATACTGAAGGCAAAACAATCGCTGATATAAACAATATACTTTTGTATTTCTATCAGGTTGTAGAATCACCAGCAAGATTAGCTGGTCGTATATTATTGGTTCATGAAACTATGAATCAAACAGTCACTCCAAGACAAGCATGGATATACAATCCAGGTCAACGCCGTGTAAGACGTGCACCTAATGTTGCTTATGATAATCCAGGAACTGCCTCAGATGGATTAAGAACCAATGACATGACTGATATGTTTAATGGTGCAATGGATAGGTTTGATTGGAAAGTTGTCGGTAAAAAAGAAATGTATGTTCCTTATAATTCTTATAAAGTGCACAGTGGTGACTTAGATTATTCTGATATTGTTAGACCTGGACATTTAAACCCAGATTTAATGCGTTATGAAGTTCATAGAATGTGGGTTGTTGAAGCAACTTTAAAAGACGGTGTACGACACATTAATTCAAGAAGAACGTATTATTTGGACGAAGACAGTTATCAAATAATGCTAATTGATCATTATGACAGACGGGGTGGTATTTGGAGGTTTTCTGAAGCACACAGTATCAACTATTATGATGTTCCAACATTTTGGACTACAATTGAAACACACCATGACTTAAGATCTGGAAGGTATGTTGCTGTTGGCTTGGATAATAAAGATCCTGTTAATACGTTTAATGTACCATTAAGTGAAGCTAACTATACCCCACAAGCTTTGAGGAAACGTGGACGTAGATAAAACAGATGGAACAGTAAGAAAAATAGAAAAAGGCTGGATTATTTTCAGCCTTTTTATATTTGCAAAAAGGTGTTCAATAATAAATAATAAAAATTTTGACACCCATATTTAAAAATTAACAAAAGAGGAAGATAATGAATAAACAATTATTATTATGTTTGTTTTTCCTATCAACTTGTTTATTTGCTTCAGATGAAAGTAAATATGCTGAAATTATGCCTAACTTTAGACAAGCATTGTATCTAGATACAGAAACAAATGGCACAACAGTAATAGCTGTAGGAGAAAGAGGACATGTTGCTATCAGTAACGATTATGGCAGTTCATGGACCCAAGCTAAATCCGTACCAACTAGAACAACTTTAACGGCTATATCAATGATTAATAATCATGCATGGGCAGTTGGGCATGATACGACAATATTGTATAGTTCTGATAATGGTGAAAATTGGACTTTACAATTTAAAGACATAGAAAGACAAATGCCGCTATTGGATGTATTGTTCATTAATGAAAGCGATGGATTTGCCATTGGTGCCTACGGTACATACCTGACCACCTTCGATGGAGGAAAAAGCTGGAATGATGCTTTGATATATGCTGATGATGATTATCACCTAAACAAAATTATAAAAATAGATGAATTTAAATATTTCGTTGTAGCAGAAGCAGGTAAGGCATACAGAAGTTTTGATGCAGGTAAGAATTGGGAAAGCTTAGATTTACCGTATCCGGGTTCAATGTTTGGTGCAGTGATTTATGATGATCAAATAATAACTTATGGTTTAAGGGGTAATGTATTAGTCACTGATGATTTTGGAGATAATTTTGTGCAATTGGATTCCCCTGTATTAGACAGTTTATTTGGTTCTGAGCATACTGTAGATAATAAATTAATATTAGTTGGAGCTAATGGTGCCGTATTACAGTTTAAAAATATGAAGTTAACCAAAGTAGAATTACCCAAAAGTAATGGAGATTACACAGAGGTATTATCAATTAAAAATAACAAACTAGTTTTTATTGGTGAAGCTGGTATTATTAGGCATAAATTATGAATAATAAAAATTCAGCAATGATTAATTTCTTACAAAATCTGATATTCAATAACAAAAAAATAATACTGTTATTATTGGCAGTATTAACAATAGTTATGGGTTATTTTGCAAGTCAATTAAAGGTAGATGCGGGTTTTAAAAAGCAATTACCCTTACAACATGAATACATGAAAACATTCATGGATTATGAAACAGAGTTTGGTGGCGCCAATCGCTTATTAATTGCAGTGATGACTAAAGAAGGGGACATGTTTAACCCCAATTTTTTCAAAACATTAGAAGCCGTAACAGATGACATCTTTTCAATTAAAGGTGTCAGTCCTGCCAGTGTAACTTCAATTTTTACACCCAATGTTAGATTTGTTGAGGTTGTAGAAGATGGGTTTGCTGGTGGAAATGTTATCCCATCTGACTTTTCTCCAACTCCTGAAATGTTTGAAGTTGTAAAAGGAAATATCGTAAAAGCAGGTGTTGTGGGCCGTTTAGTCGCAGAAAATTTTAATGGTGCGATGGTATGGGCAGAGCTTTTAGAGGAGGATCCTGTTTCACATGAAAAAATCAATTATCAAGATGTTGCGCAACAATTAGAGGACATCCGATTAAAACATGAAAAAGGTAATGAACAAGTTTTACATGTAATTGGTTTTGCAAAGATTGTCGGTGATATTTCAAATGGTGCTAAATCTGTATTATACTTTTTTGGTATGGCGCTATTTATTACCGCTATGTTATTGTTTTGGTATTCAGGTAAATATCGACTAACAATTTTCCCACTTGTTTGTTCAATTGTTGCAGTTATTTGGCAATTAGGAACATTAAGATTATTAGGATTTGGTATAGACCCAATGAATATACTGACACCCTTTTTAATATTTGCCATAGGCGTGAGCCATGGGGTGCAAATGATATCAACATGGACAGATAAAATTATTACTCAAGAAAAAGGCAAATGGGATTCTGAGGCTGCATCAAAATATACTTTTGCAGTATTATTAGCACCAGGTATTATCGCTTTGTTAAGTGATACCATCGGTTTTTTTACCATATATTTCATAGATATCCGTATCATTCAAGAACTGGCTATTACAGCAACAATTGGCGTGGCTTTAATTATCATTACTAACTTAGTTTTGATGCCAATCTTGTTAGCATCAATGGGAACTAAAAACTTTGATAAATTTTGTGCAAAGCAACTGGCAAAGAAAAATAAAGATTCAAAATTTTGGAGAGCGATTGCAGGTTTTGCAAAAAAACCATTGGCTTCATTATCAGTTTTGGTGCTTGTTGGATTGTTTGGATTTGGTTATATGAAATCACAAGAAATGCAAATTGGAGATTCTCAAACAGGCGTTCCAGAATTGCGACCAGATGCAAAATACAATACAGACGCAATAACCATTAGTTCGGAATTTTCATTGGGGGTTGACATGATAAGTGTCATTGCTGAATCGAGTGCCAATGCCTGTACCGAAAGTTATAAAGCCATGGAATTTATAGATAGATTTGCTTGGCATATGGAAAATGTCCCAGGTGTTCAAAAAGTCATAACGCTATCTCAGTATGCTAAAATAATCACCGCAGGTTGGAATGAAGGAAACCCTAAATGGAAAGCCCTTTCACGTAATCAATATGTCATGAGACAAAGTTTATCAAGTATTGAAACAGATACTGGTTTGCTTAATAAAGATTGTAGTTCGATGCCAATCATGATTTTTACAGCCGATCATAAAGCCAGCACCATAAATACGGTGGTTGCAGCTGTCAATGCCTATCGATTAAAATACCCACCAAAAACAGATGCAGATTTAACCGCTGTAGTGCATGCTATTCATGCTTATGATGCTTCAGATGTTGATAATGTTAAAGTATTAATTGCAGCGGTAAATAAGTTGGGAAATGAACCTCCAGACAAATTTCAAAACATTGCTAATGCGATTAGGGATATAAATCTTAATGAACAAGATGATATTAAATATTTAACCAATGAAATTGCTTCATTTATCCTCAATAATCCACCTAAACTTACACAATTAGATGAGTTGGCTGAAGGAGAAGTAAGGTTTAGATTAGCAACAGGTAATGTTGGTGTTATGGCCGCTACCAATGATGTAGTTAAAGCGGCTCAAATGCCTATGTTACTTTTTGTTTATGGAGCTATTGTTGTATTATGTTTGCTAACATTTAGAACAGTTATGGGAACATTAGCAATAATTATTCCTTTGGCGCTAGTTTCATTTTTAGCTTATGCATTGATGGCATTTATGGGAATAGGTCTCAAGGTAAATACTCTGCCTGTTGTTGCTTTGGGCGTAGGTATTGGAGTTGATTATGGTATCTACATTTTTAGTAAGATGCAAGAATTCCTTAAACAAGGTAAAGGTCTCTATGATTCATACTATGAGACGCTAAGATTAAGCGGTATTTTTTACAGCGGTTACCTTAGCCGTAGGTGTAGGTACTTGGATGTTCAGTGATTTACAGTTTCAAGCAGATATGGGTGTGTTACTCGCATTTATGTTTGTACTAAACATGTTAGGTGCCTTATTAATCTTGCCTTCATTGGCTTATTGGTTGATGCCTAAATATAGGAAAGCTTCATAAAATAAAGTTCCCTAACGATAAAATACATATTTTATCGTTAGGGGTTATAATACCTTTTTTTATACAGATAAAAGTCACATGTCAGAATACGTGATTGTTCGAATTAATGAGCAATTAATTCCAAATTTTCAAATTAACTATAATTCGACAACAAAGATTGCCAGTAAAAGCAATGTTTCGTCGTGGGAATCTATTAAGCAAAATAGAGGTGAAAAATTAATTGTTCTCATCTCTGCTAACAATGTTTACACTACAGTTGTCAATATTCCCAGTAAAAATGAAGAAGTTATTCGACAATCCATTCCCTTCGCAATAGAAGAAGAACTAGCCAGTGATATAGGAGAAAATCATTGTGGTTATTTGAAATTATCAGAGCAAAATTTTCTTGTTTCAGTCATAGCAAAAAATTTAATTGAACAAACACAGCAACAGTTACAAACTCATGGACTTAATTGTGATGAAATGTATTCGGAAATATTTAGTTGTCCACAACACGATGATTACCTAACTCTTTGTGCTTTAGATAATTATTTTATAATCAGAGATGGTTACAAAGGTACAATTATTAAAAAAGATTTAATAGGCTTTTATTTAACCCGCTCAGAAAGTAAACAGCAGGTCGTATTTTCTGACAAAGAAATTGATTTACAAGATTATAACAATATCATATTGAAAATAACTGATACTGTTTTATTACAAGCACAATCAATTACCAATGGAAAAGCTGTTAATTTATTTCAAGGTGAATATAACCAAGATATTAAAGCCAAAAAACACACCAATCCTTTGAAAAAAAATGTTATTATTTTACTGTTGTTAATTTCCAGTTGGTTAGTTATTAACCTCTCCCAATTATGGAAGTTAAACTCTGAGATAGATTTGGTAAAAAGTGCACAAAAAACTTTGTTAATTAGCTTGACTCCTAATGTGAGTCAGACAGAACTCAATGACCCATATTCAGCGATTCTGTCTATGCTACAAATTAATCAAAATAATAAAAATAAAAAAAACAATACTGGATTTATATCGGCTTTGGGGTATATTGGTCAAACACTTAAACAAAACCCAACTATTCAGATTCAATCTTTTAGACAACGTGACACCAAGTTAGAAGTTAATTTAAAAGCTCAAAATGTAACACAATTAAATTTATTTCAGCAAAATTTAGAAAAGAATGCTTATTCTATGCGAGTCAAATCAGGCACACGAGACAGTGTTCAAGATGGAATTGTCTCAGTATTAACAATGGAACAATTATAATGAATTGGTTTAACCAACTTTCCAGAAGTGAAAAAAAATTAATAAGATATGGTTCTATTTTGATTTCCGTCGTACTACTGTGGCTTTATGTTTATAAACCCATTAACAACACTATTCAATTAAAATCAAAACTTCTTTCAACCTTAAGTATCCAGTATAATGAAATGGAATCATCACAAAAACTATTTAAAGAAAATTTGCTTAACAACAGTAAATATCACAGAATAGAGGGGAAACCATTTGTTACTTGGATTGATGAGCAGTTAAGTAAAAACCAGCTATCTCAATTTGTAACTAGATCAGAACCAAAAGATAATCAAACACTTATATTAACTTTTGAATCCATAGTCTTTGATGATTTAATTAAATGGCTACAACCCTTAGAGCAAAATTATGGTATTTCGATTTCAGAGATAGACATTAATTTAATCGATAGAAAAAATGGTCTATGCAACGCCAGAATTACATTGGAAGAAGAATGATGAAATTATTTAAATTATTAATGATACTAATTGTATTGACACTGTTAGCTGTAACTTTTACTCCACTAGATTTTTATTATGCAAAAGTGTCAAAAAATATTCGCCCGATTACCTTAGAAGGGATAAGTGGTTCAGCCATTAAAGGCAGTGCAGAAAAAATCAAATATTTAGGTATGGACTTGGGGCAAGTAAATTGGTTGTTATATCCTAGTTCATATGATTCCATTAGTTTGGATGTTGAAATTAAAGATGAACACTATGATTTTATTGCTGAGTATAAAAATACTATAGATTCTAAAATACTTAAAAATTTACGTGGCTCGGCTGATTGGAAATTAATTGAAAAATACATAAATTTTAACCATGGTGAAATATCTGGATACTTAAGTTTTGATTTTAAACAATTAGAAATGTTAAATGGAGCCATGCACAGAATTGATGGAAGAATTACCACCAAAGAATTAAAGCTGCTTAAACCAATAAAAAAAGATTTAGGTGAAATTGAAGTCGTATTTAAACCCGATAACCCACAAATTATGGTTGGGTTAGTTAACAGTAAATCAAATGTATTAAATATTTCAGGAGCCATTTATATTCACAAAAATCACAGATGGGAAATAAAACTAACCCTGATACCAATGCCTGGTGAATATGAAATTGAATATGCCTTACAAGGAGTTGGTGATAAAAGAAGAGGAGGAGGACGGTCTTTAAATATAGCAGGTTTTTATTAATTTCAAACATATTAAATCAGCATATTTGATCCTAAATGAAACATGGCAAAAATTAAACTTCAATATACCTGCACTCATTGTGCTGCTGTACATAATAAATGGGCTGGCCAATGTGGTGACTGCGGACAATGGAATTGTTTAGAAGAATCTGTAGTTCAAGCAGTTACCACAACACAAAAATCTTCAAGGTTTTCCACTTATGCAGGAGAAGTAGGTGGAAAAAAAATCCAAAAACTCGGCAATATAGAATTCCAGCAAAATATTCGAACATCTACCAAGATTCGTGAATTAGACAGAGTATTGGGAGGAGGACTAGTCACTGGTTCTGTGGTTTTAATCGGTGGTGATCCTGGTATTGGTAAATCAACGTTAATGTTACAAGTTACCGCTACCATGCCAGATAATATTAAAACCCTATATGTTACGGGCGAAGAATCACTCTCTCAAATTAGTATGCGGGCTAACCGACTAGATTTGGATGCAGCCGAATTAGAATGTATGGCAGAAACATCAGTTGAACAAATTATAGCATCTGCCTTAGTTCATAAACCCAATTTAATGGTCATTGATTCAATACAAACTTTGTATACTGAAAATCTCACCTCAATTCCTGGATCAATATCTCAAGTTAAAGAATGTGCAGCACAATTGGTTAGATTTGCCAAACAAAATAATACCTCTATCATTTTTGTTGGTCATGTCACAAAAGAAGGAGGTATCGCAGGTCCCAGAGTGTTAGAACACATGGTAGATACAGTATTATATTTTGAAAGTGATGGCAATAGCAGGTATCGTATATTGCGGGCGTTAAAAAACCGATTTGGTGCGGTCAATGAAATTGGAGTTTTTGCCATGACGGATAAAGGTATCCAAGAAGTTGAAAATCCATCAGCTATATTTTTATCTGAGCACGAAACCGAGAAAGCCGGCAGTGTCGTTATGGTAACACGCGAAGGGACAAGACCCTTGTTAATTGAAGTTCAAGCGTTGGCTGACCAAAGTCCGTTGGGAAATCCACGGCGTTTAACTCTTGGGCTTGACCATAACCGTTTGGCGATGCTTTTAGCCGTATTGCATCGAATTTGTCAAATACCAATTCATGACCACGATATCTTTTTAAATGTGGTTGGCGGAATGAAAATTACCGAAACAGCAGCTGATTTAGCCATCATAATGGCAGTCGTCTCTAGTTTTAGAAACCGTTATTTGCCCAAAGGTACCATTGTTTTTGGAGAAGTGGGTTTAACAGGAGAAATCCGACCTGTTTTTAATGGTGAAGACAGATTAAAAGAAGCGGCTAATCATGGTTTTAAACATGCCATTGTCCCCAAAGGGAATATTGGAGCTTGGACAAAAGGATTAAAAATCAAGGTTACTGGGGTTGATACCATTAATCAAATTTTAGATTATATCTAAGGTTTTATCATGTTTGAAAAATTAAACAATGGTGGTATTTTCTTGAGTAGATTTGAACAACAAGATAGTCAAACAATATTTCAGGCTGTGATAGATTCTAAGCATGAAATTTCACCATGGTTTAGTTGGTTAACACCGCAGTACTGTCAAATTGACGCTAATGATTTTGTAACCTTACAAATAGATAACTGGAATAAAAATTTAGAATATACCTTCACAATAAAAAATATTCAAGGATCACTGCTTGGTATAATTGGCTTACACATATTCGACCCTCAAAATGATGTGGCCAGTATAGGTTATTGGATACATACAAAATATACAGGCAAGGGATACTGTACTCAAGCCCTTAGATTGTTGATTAATAATGCTCTTAAGCCGTTAAATTTAATAAGGATTGAATTGCTTATAGCCACTAAGAATATAGCAAGTCAAAGGGTTGCAGAAAAAGCAGGTGGTATTTTTGAAGCCACCTTAAAAAACAGAATAAGATTAAATGGTTTGGCCGTAGATGCCAATATTTATGCTTTTGTTGCAGGTTGACTTTCCAGTTTTATCAAAACTTTATTAATGACATTATCATCATCAACTTCTAAAATAGTAATTTGATAATGGTTTAATTTAATGGCTGTGTTTTTTTTTGGTAAATTTCCTAAATACTCGGTGATTAAGCCACTCAAAGTACTGGCTTCATCTAAAGGTAATTGCCATTGCATGCGCCTATTTAATGATCTGATTTGTATGCGTCCATCGACTAGGTATTCATTGTTTCCTTTACTAATAATGTGCCGGCCTCTATTTTTTGGTTCAGAAGTAAAATCGCCGACTATTTCCTCAAGAATATCATCAATTGTAACCAACCCTTGAATATCCCCGTATTCATCAACCACCAATCCCATGCGTCGCTCTCTTTTTTGGAATTCCTTAATTTGAGTGGTTAAATTCACTCCTTCAGGAATAAAATAAGGTTTTCTTAATACTGAACACAAAGCAGTCAAATCTAAATTATCTTGAGAAAGTTTGGGTAGAATTGTCCGTATGTGGAGGATACCTATAACATTATTGAGATCTTCTTTATAAACAGGCAATCTGGTTAAGTAAGTATTCACCAGTTGTTTCATAACGACAGACCATTTATCCGTTATGTCTATTCCAACCACTTCATTTCTTGGGACCATGATATCATCGACATCAATGTGCTCAAGATCTAAAATATTAATCATCATTTCTTGTTTGTCATCAGGTCTTATATTGTGATTTTCAATCATCAAAGTGCGTAATTCTTCGCGAGAAAGTGCTTGTTCGGCGACTTCTTTCGGAACACCTATCAATCTAAGTATTCCATTGGTTAATAAATTTGTCCCCCACACCAAAGGGTATAGAACTTTGAGTAATGGAGTGAGTATAAATGAGGCTGGAAAAGCAATTCGCTCAGGGTGCAATGCAGCATAAGTTTTAGGGGTAACTTCAGCAAAAATTAAAATCAATAAGGTCAATATTATTGTCCCATAAACGGCCGCTGCTTCTGGGCTTATGGAGTAATCTGCAGCAATTTTAAATGCAGTGATGGTAGTAATGGTAGTGGCCGCAATATTGATAAAATTGTTGCCAAGGAGTATCAATCCAATTAATCGATCGGGTTCTTTTAATAACTTTTGCGCCAATCTTGCACCTTTACTGTTTTTAGCAAGATTCTTCAAGCGCAGGCGGTTTAAAGTCATTAATGCTGTTTCTGAACTAGAAAAGAAGGCCGAAATGATTAACAAAACACCCAATGAACTCAATAATATGCTGAGAGGAATTTCATTCATATTTTAAATAAGCCACTCCAATACTATTTTGCTACCTAGATAACCTGTAGCAAGTAGTGTCATGCCCATGATAGTTAAAGTAATGAGTTTTTCTCCTCGCCAGCCTCTGGTCATTCTACCAAAAATTAAAGTGCCAAAAATCAACCAAGCCAGAATTGAAAAAACAACTTTATGCCCTAGGTGCTGCTGGAGGAAACTATCAATAAAAATAACTCCAGAAATTAATGACATAGATAGCACTAACCAACCTAAAATAATAATATAGAATAACTTTTTCTCTTCATCAATTATTGAGACTAAACCTTTGCCAATATCAAAATTAGAATTTTTTATCTTTTTAATTTGAACCCATAAAGACACAGCATATAAAGTAGCAACTGACAAGATCGAATAGGCAAGCATTGATAAGCTTATATGTAAGTCTAATTGCCAAGAAAACTCTTGGTAATGGTGATAAGCAAGAACAGGGTTAACGTCAACTAAAACAAAGGCGATGAGTACAAAAAATACCAAGGGAAACTTAACCCACGTACTGGTTAGCTTGAAAATTAATACCAAAAGAACAGAGAGCCAAGAAACAAACAAAATAGCATTGACGATATGTAATTTCCATCCATTTTCGTCAAACAAGCTATAAAAACATACTGCAGCATGCAATATCCATGCGGCATAAGCAAAATAATTGAAGTATTTAAATTTCGGCTCTGCAACTAACCAAGCGACATAAAGTAAAGCAGATGCAACAATAATGATTAGCATGAGATAATAAATTGTGATTTATACATATGAAGTATTATAATGAACAGTTCATAAAATACCAAGTGAAAAGAAATACACATGTTTGATAATTTAAAAGACAATTTAGCCAAATCGATACAAAAGATTAAAGGACAAGCAACTTTAACAGAGAAAAATATCTCAGATGCCATGCGCGAAGTTCGTATTGCTCTATTGGAAGCTGATGTGGCTTTATCGGTTGTTAAATCATTTATTGAACAAGTAAAAGCCCGTGCCTTGGGTGAAGATGTATTAACCAGTTTGAAGCCAGATCAAGTACTGATCAAGATTGTCAAAGAAGAACTAACCAACACCTTGGGTTCATCTATCCAATCGTTAAACCTATCAGCACAACCACCAGCCGTTATATTAATGGCAGGTCTACAAGGTGCTGGTAAAACCACAACTACGGCTAAGCTTGCAAAATATTTAATAGAACGAGAACGTAAAAAAGTGATGGTTGTTAGTGCGGATGTATACAGACCAGCTGCTATTGAACAACTACAAACGGTTGCAGAACAAGTGGGTGCAGAATTTTTCCCATCATCGGTAATTGATAACCCTATTGCAATTGGGAAATCAGCAATCGTAGCAGCAAAGAAAGGCTTTTATGATGTGTTAATCGTCGATACGGCGGGCCGATTGGCTGTAGATGATGCCATGATGCAAGAAATTAAAGGCATGCAACAAAGTTTAAATCCTATTGAAACATTGTTTGTTGTGGATGCCATGACTGGTCAAGATGCCGCAAACACGGCCAAAGCCTTTTCTGAAATCCTTGATTTAACGGGTGTAATTTTGACCAAAGTTGATGGTGATGCTCGTGGTGGTGCGGCACTTTCAGTCAGGAATATAGTCGGTAAACCGATTAAATTTATGGGTGTTGGCGAAAAAATGGAGGCTTTAGAGCCCTTTCATCCTGATAGGATTGCTTCTAGTATTCTTGGTATGGGTGATGTCTTATCCTTAGTTGAAGAAATTGAACGCAAAGTCGACAAGAAAAAGGCCGATGTTCTGGCAAGAAAGGTTCAAAAAGGTCAAAGGTTTTCGCTGATTGATTTTAGAGACCAATTAACTCAAATGCAAAACATGGGTGGTATGGCATCAATGATGGATAAACTCCCTGGTATGGGAAACCTACCAGATAGTGTAAAAAATCAAGTCAATGATAAATCAACAGATAAAATGATAGCCATCATTAGTTCTATGACTAAAAAGGAACGGAAATTTCCTCAACTCATCAAAGGCTCAAGAAAAAGACGCATTGCCACAGGTTCAGGCAACGAAATTCAAGATGTCACCCGTATGTTAAAGCAGTTTAATCAAATGCAAAAAATGATGAAAAAATTCAGTGGTAAAGGCATGATGAAATTAATGGGTAGGTTACAAGGCAAAGCGCCTCCTGGTGGAATGCCTTTTTAATTAGGGCATAATATATATAATGAGCCATAAACAAAAAAAACCATTTCAAGCGTTAAATATTGCTGTTCACACCGTTAGTGATACCCGCTCTGATAAAAATGATACATCAGGTCATGTGCTTGTTGAGCGACTAACTGTAGCTGGTCATAACTTAGCTGATAAAAAAATAACCAAAGATGATGTCTTTCATATCCGTGCTGTGGTATCTGATTGGATTTACCGGGATGATGTGAATGTGGTCTTAATTACTGGTGGGACAGGGTTTACAGTACGTGATAACACGCCTCAAGCCGTTGAACCATTACTTGTCAAAAAAGTACCAGGCTTTGGTGAATTATTTCGTTATGTATCTTTTCAAGAAATCGGCACATCAACAGTTCAGAGTAGGGCATTAGCCGGAATTTCAAACGGCACTTTGATAATCTGTATGCCTGGTTCTCCCAATGCCTGTAAAACGGCTTGGGATAAAATTCTTTTGGAACAATTAGACGCTAGCCACAGGCCTTGTAACTTCGTTGAACACCTTCGAAATGCCAAGCAAGATAAAGTGAATTCAATTTGTGAATCTAGAATTTAATATTATTGTTACTAAGCAAAGCAAGAAAAGATATAACATTACTATTAACCCTGCGGCATAATACCGTAAATTCAGTCTAAGCCTATTTGTTCTTGGCAAGGCATTAGCATGAAGTCCTAGTCATTCTAAAGCAAGTGCTAATAACGCAGTCCAAGGGCGAATAGGCTTAGACCATTCATAATAAAATCAATTAGGTGAATTCATAATTTAAATTGGTATGTTTATGATTTCACCCTGTTGGGACTGCATGAAATCCCCATCTCTGCATCATATTATTTTGAGATAGAGTGACCAACCCTACAATAATATTCTTTGGTATGAGAATTTCTTGCAGTCCTGAATTACGGTATTATGCCGCAGGGTTAATAATAAGTAATGTATAGTTGTTAAACCTCTCACTTAATTAAATAAATTTGCTTGGTCACAAAGGCTTGAATAGTGAGATTGACAATAGTCGATATTCAAAAACATAAAGGTAGTTTATAATGAAGCACATGAAATTAATGAAGATTCTACTATGCACCTGTCTTAATAGGTGGGTACAGCTCTGTTTATTCAAGCGAGTGTGAATCTCACATCGGTAAGGTTGGTCAGTGTAATAGTGATGTGCCAGGATCAGGGTCTTTTTGTCCCTTCTTTTTCCAAATGATCTCTGAATTGTTTATGGCCTTAATCATTTCTCTTGTTTCCTCTGGCACATCTTACAGTTAACCGAATGTTAGATTAACTATTGCTTTCAATTTTTATACATTCATTAATTTGTGTATAATCGTTATTAAAAGTCTTATCTTTAACAATCTTAAGTTTCTCTCCTTGAGGAATTAACTTTAAACCACTACATTTAAGTAATAAATTTTCAACTTGTATACCACTAACATTCCTTGCATTAATGGACATAACAATATGAGGGATATTATCATAACCAATTATATCATTAGCTTTAGAGTTTGAATCAAAAACAAGTACAAAAGCCATAATTAATGGAGCTTCTATTAACTCAAAATTTGTTTTCTTATCCTTCTCTAGCTCTGAAGCTATAGTTTGTGGTGCTTTGGTTAAAGCAAAAACCAATAAAAATGTACATAAAGTGATACCCAAAATATTATTTATCTTGGAATTGCTGTGTTTTTCTAACATAATAAACCTCTGTTTGTGGTTATTGAAAAATGCCATTGTGGCAGGAAGAGCGTGGGCGTGTAAACCATTCAAGAGTATACGCCCATACTCGTATCTTTCTTGTTTGCTACTATCTGCTAAAACGTTGTAGTCGCAAGCAAGTTCTTGATCTTGTCTAAATGCTTTCCATGCAATATGTACTATTGGATTAAACCAGAAAACTGTACGTACCAACTCTGCTAATAGCTGTGTCCATATATCCTTGCGCTGTAAATGCATTAATTCATGTTTGATAATGCATTGTTGCTGTATGTGGTTTAATTCTTCAAAATAATTTTTTGGTAAATATATTTGTGGTTGAAAAAGCCCTGTTAAAAAAGGTGCTGCTGGATTGTCTGTAAAAAATAAATCAACTTTGTTATTTATACCTAAACTGGCTATTTCTTTAGCACTAATTTTTGATTTTGATAAAGCCAGATTTTTACGAAATTTTATTAGACCAATTATCCTCAGACTTAACCAAATAATAGCACCTGCTATCCATAGTGCTTCTAATGTTAAATAAGAAGACAAATTAAAAATTTCAGGGTTTTTGAAAATTCTTATAAATATTTTGCCATCTGAGGAACTTACTTTTTCTAGTATTGCTAGGGGAATTTCGGTTTTCTTCCAAACAATCAACCTTACTAGCGGAATCACCCACAGCCAATAGGCAACATTGGCACCTAGGTATTTTCTAACGGGGTTGCGCAACAATAAAACAATGCCAATTAAAATGCTAACATCTAACCCTGTTTGGTAGAGCCAATTAATCATTATTATTTTTTAGTTTTTCTAAAATACTTTCTAATTCAGCAATATCTTTTTGTGTTAATTGTTTATTATCACTAAAATGAGCGACCAATGGTGCTACTCTGCCTTCAAAAAATTTTGCCAAAAAACCAGTACTTTCTTGGGTTATGATTTCTTCTTTAGAAACATTGGCAGCATAAAAAAATCGTTTACCATCTTTGTGCCGTTTTACTGCTTGTTTTTTATGTAATCGGGATAACAGGGTTTTTATAGTATTTGCATGCCAATCGTTTATTTGCTGTACTCGTTCTATCACTTGC
>Ga0256845_1001479_pt1 | contig 18798 bp, 13 predicted proteins | sample RiftiametaG_FD_189101 | JGI IMG/M metagenome (GOLD analysis project Ga0256845, IMG submission 189101) | Tube worm associated microbial communities from hydrothermal vent at the East Pacific Rise, Pacific Ocean - Riftia | ecosystem: Host-associated > Annelida > Integument > Unclassified ...
CTGCAAAAAACCTATAACTTGAAGGCAAGCCTTCTAAATTATTAGTATATGTTGTTCCTAGTTCTGTTCGAACAATAAATCTCTGATGTTCACCAACACTGGTTACGGCTTTAAAGTTGACACCTAGCTGTAAAAATGAAGAATCAGATAAAATATTATGACTCGCTCCCTTTAATTCAGCTCCAATTTTAAACCCGTGTTTTGGTAAAACTGGATTGTCCGTATTGATATATGACCAGCTGGTTCCTGGGACTAATAAGGTCGATTCATTGTGGTTGTCTCCCGTATCAAATCGTTCATTAACTAAGTCGATATAATTAATGTTTTGCCATTTATTTTCATGTATTCTGGTTTGACTAAATCCTAATTTACTGGTATCACTTGAGACGTTATCACTTCTTTCCACACGATAACCCACGTCAAAATTAGACCATTTATTTAGTGCCCTGCTTTTTGATGGAATTTTTATTCCGGTAGAAAATTCAGAAATGACCTCAGATAAACTCAGTTTTGAATTAAACTGATAGCCAAAATCTGATAGCCGCAAATGTTTGTAATCGACACTAACCCTAGCTCCTGTATCTGTTGAAAAACCAACTCCGGCAGAATACCTGATACGATCACTGGGTGTTACAACAATCGTGATAGGTACTTTATTATCGTGCCGCTTTGAATAATCAATATTAACCGAAACTTGATCAAAATAGCCTGTTGAGACTAATTTTTTGCGGATTTCATAAAGCTCAGATTTCGAGAAATATTCATTCGCTTTAAGAGCAATCATGTTTTCAATAAACCTTTGATCCAAAAACTCTGGGGTCTGATGAATCTCAATTTGTTCAACTTGATACTGGCTTCCTGTATCAAGGTGCAATGAAATATCCGCAACAAAATTTTCGGGGAAAATATCTATTTGATTTTTTGTATATTTAGCATCCAGATAGCCCATCTCAGAGGCCTGTTCAACTAATGCTAATTTGAGGTCTTCATAATCACTTTGGGCGAGTATTCCCCCCTTGATTAAACCTGAATTTTTAATGGTGTTTTCGAAAATTTTATTTGGGTTTCCATGATCTAGGATTAATAAATCTAAACCTCTAATGATTATGGCTTGCCCTAATTCAACATTGACATTTATAGACAAACAATTGTTTTTATCAGGGTCCGCTTTTATTTTATTTTTTATTTCTATTTGTGGTTTGTAATACCCAAAAGGGCGTGTTGCTTTGGCTACTTTTTTTGGGATAGCTGCTACAAACGCATTTTTAATTGCCTCAGACGCAGAACATTCCAAGTCATCCGAATCCAAATAAATCACAATATTTTGTTTAATTTTACCCTCCACGCCAGAAATTTCTATGTGGTTTTTTGCTAAACATGTGACGCTTATTATTTGAAAAAAAACGATTAAACAAATAGTACGAATAAAATTTATCACTCAAAGACCTTTATCGTTGACTGACTCGTTTATCAAAACTTGCATTTAGATTTCCAATGTAAATTATAATGGCTTTATTACAACATAACTTTCATTAATTCCCTATACGTTTCATTAAATTAAGAATGATAGACATTTTAAAAACATGTAAAAAAACGATATAGTGCCTGTCTCCGTTAACGGATGATATTAATGTGTTTGTTAACCAAGTGCTTGTCATGCAATCCGCAAAAACGGCTTATTTAACGAAAATAATTTATCCATCCAATAATTTCAAACCACACCGAAAAGAAACTTTTTTTTAGTACACTGCATTTTTGCAGTATAATTACATTTACGATTTATATTTTTGGATAATAAAAAGAGGAAAACACATGCGAATAAAAAAATCTTATTTTAACCATTTTACTTTGGCCACTTTGATAATAGTGTTGCTAAGTGCCTGTGGTTCTGAGACACCAAAAGAGAAAAAAGCTTTGGTGCGGACTGCTAAGTTATTACAGGTAAGTAAAACAGGAAGTGGGGTTTTTCTTAATTATCCTGCGGTGATTAAATCCATGCAGCTTTCTGATCTTAGTTTTCAAACAGGTGGTGTGCTTAAAAAGTTGTTGGTGGTAGAGGCACAAAGGGTTAAGAAAGGAGACATGTTGGCAAAATTGGATCAACGTGATGCACAGGCAAATCTCAAGTCAGCACGTGCACAGTTTGATAATGCACAGACAGAATATCAACGTGCAGTAAATTTGATGAAAGAAGATGCCATTGCCAAGACCACGCTAGATCAAAGAAAATCACAACGTGATGTCAGTAAGGCACAATTAGAAACAGCACAAAAGGCATTACAAGACACAGTGCTTATTGCTCCGTATGATGGTGCTATTGCAAAAGTATCAATTAAAGAACAACAAAATGTCTCCACAGGAGCTTCTGCCATCAGTATTTTGGGTTCTGGCGGTTTAGAAGCCGTTATTAATCTGCCTTCAAGCATTATGGCAAAACCCAAAAAACAAAAGCCTGCAACAGATTCATATCTTGTCTTGGATGCTGCTTCAGATCAACGCATTCCTATTGTTTTTAAAGAGGCTGATTTAGAAGCCGATACCACTACACAAACTTATGCCATTACTTTTACCTTTGAAGCTCCAGATGGCTTAAATATTTTACCAGGCATGAATGCTGTGGTGTGGTTTAAAGACCCAAGTGAATCAACATCAGATATGGACAAAATACGTATTCCTTTGACAGCTGTTGCAACGGATGGTGAACAAAAATATGTTTGGCTAGTTGATAAAACTTCCATGAAAGTTTCAAAAAGGAATATCGTGATTGAAGCCAATGTTGCTACAAATATCGGCGTTATTAGTGGCCTTGAAGCTGGCGAGACGATAGTTGCAGCTGGTGTTTCTGTTCTTTCTGAAGGGATGCAGGTGTCTTCATGGGAAAAGTAAACCGCGCATTATCCAATAGGAGCATGACATGAATATTGCTGAGTTTTCCATCAAAAACAAGCTGTTGAGTATCATTGTTATTTTGCTGTGCTTATTTGGTGGGTGGAATGCCTATCAAACAATGCCTAGATTTGAAGACCCTGAATTTACTATACGAACAGCGTTAATCTTTACCTCTTATCCTGGTGCTAGCCCAGAGCAGGTTGCCAATGAAGTATCAGAACCTTTAGAAAGGGCTTTACAGCAATTACAAGAAGTTAAAAAAATCAAATCCACCTCATCAGCAGGTGTGTCGAAAATTGAAGTTGAGATTAAATATCAATTTTCTGAAGACAAGAAAGCTTTAACAACAGTTTGGGCAAAATTACGTAATAAAATAAAGGATGCTCAAAGCTCTTTACCTCAAGGAGTAGGGGCACCGTTGGTCAATGATGATTTTGGAGATCTATATGGTTGGTCTTATTTTATTACTGGCAATGATTTCAGTCCAGCAGAATTAAATACTTATGCCAAAGCTTTGCAAAAAGAAATTTTACAAGTCAAAGGTGTTGGCAAAGTGCAATTGGCAGGGGTACAAAAAGAAGCCATTTTTATAGAAATGACCCGTGAGCAATCGACTGTTATGGGTGCTTCGATTTCTAAGCTTTACGATATTCTTAGCCAGCAAAACTCTGTGGTTTCTGCAGGTAATGTCAGCATTGGTGATCAACGCATTATCATTGATCCTACTGGTGCCATCGATACAGTTGAATCTATTAAAGACCTACTTGTATCAACCTCTTCTGATGGCAAAATCACCTATTTAGATGATATTGCCAATGTCTATCGCGGTTATCAAACACCAGCACAACAGATTGTTCGCTACAATGGCAAGCTTGCGATTGCACTGGGTGTCTCCAGTGTAGCTGGTGGTAATGTTGTTGAAGTTGGCAAAGCAGTAGATCAAAAAATTGAAGCCGCCAAAAGTAGAAGACCATTAGGAATGGAAGTCTCGACTTACTATAATCAAGGTCAAGTCGTTGAGGCATCTGTTGACAATTTTGTCGTCAATGTATTAGCCGCTTTAGTTATTGTGATAGTAACTCTGGGGATTTTCATGGGCTTACGCTCAGCCTTAGTGATTGGTTTTATTCTTATCCTTACCATTGCAGCCACTTTGTTAACCATGAAGTTAATGGATATTCCCATGCACCGTATTTCTTTAGGTGCATTAATCATTGCACTGGGGATGATGGTGGACAACGCCATTGTTGTTACCGAAGGCATTTTGGTGGGTGTACAAAAAGGCATTAAAAAACTTGAGATTGCCAAAAAGATTGTCACTCAAAGCAAGTGGCCACTTTTGGGTGGAACATTGGTTGGTATTATTGCCTTTGCTCCCATTGGTTTTGCACCAGGCAGTACTGCAGAATATACAGGCACTTTATTTTGGGTGATCATGATTTCTTTGATGTTTAGTTGGGTTTTTGCTATTACCATCACACCACTGACTTGTTACTGGTTATTTCCTGAAGCAAAAGAAAGTACTGAAGAACCTAAAGAAGGCGCATTTTTTCGTAATTATAAAAAATTAATGCGTGGTGCACTTAACAAACGCTGGCTGGTTCTGCCTGCGGCTCTGGGTCTTTTAATTACTTCATTTTGGGGCGCGCAGTTTATGACGCAGGGATTTTTTCCAACTTCTACCACTCCACAATTGGTTGTTGATTATTGGTTGCCTGAGGGAATTGGGATAGAACGGACACAAAGAGATATGGAAAAAATAGAAAGCTTTGTCAGTAAAATGGATAATGTGGTCGCGGTGCAAACCCTAATTGGTCAAGGCGGTATTCGTTATATGCTGACCTATTCGCCAGAATCGCCCAATGGTTCTTATGGTCAGTTATTAGTCAAGGTTGATGATTATCATAAAATTAATGACATGATGCCAAAAATTCAAGCCCATATTAAAACTAACTTTCCAGATGCTGATGCCAAAGCATGGCGCTTTATTTTAGGTCCTGGTGGCGGTTCTGCCATTGAAGCTGAATTTCGAGGTCCCGATCCTAAAGTATTGCGTCATCTAGCCAATCAAGCCACTGCTATTATGCGGGCAGAGCGCAGCTTGTCAGTAAAAAACAATTGGCGCAATCAAGTCAGTGTTATTGAACCAGTGTATTCTGCAACTAAAGGCCGTCGAGCAGGTGTTTCCAGAAAAGATTTAGCCGCTGCTTTACAACAATACTATTCAGGCAAACAAGTAGGAACTTATAGAGAAGGTGACACGCTTTTACCCATTATCGCACGTTCGCCAGAAACAGCACATGCCTCGATTGACGATATAAAAAGCCTACAGGTTCTTAGCTCTGGCACAGGGAAAATGGTGCCAATCGCTCAGGTTACCGATGGTTTTAATACCATTTGGCGTGATGGTCAGATTCGTTCAGAAAATCGTGTCTTTATTATCAAAGCACAATGCGATCCTTATCCTGATGAGCTACCTGCCGCATTGCTTAATCGCATGCGTCCAGCTCTTATGTCGATTGAATTACCAAATGGCTACACCATGCAATGGGGCGGAGAGGAGAAGAATTCGAAAGAATCAAATGATGATCTCATGTCTACCATTCCCATGGGCTTGTTAGCGATGGTATTGGTGGTGGTGATTTTATTTGGAAAAATCAGACAACCTTTGGTGATTTGGATAGTTGTGCCAGGCTTGTTTATTGGCGTAGTCTTTGGTTTGGTTGTGACTAAAATCCCATTGGAATTTATGGGGATTTTGGGAGTTCTTTCCTTATCAGGGTTGTTAATAAAAAACGCCATTGTCTTGGTCGATCAAATGGATGTCAATATCGCAACAGGGCAGGCACGTTTTGATGCAGTGGTTGATGCCGCTACCAGCAGAGTTCGCCCAGTGATGATGGGCACCCTAACCACCGTTCTTGGGGTTGTGCCTTTGTTCTTTGATGCCTTTTTTCAATCCATGGCGGTTGTTATCGTCTTTGGTTTATCATTTGCTACCCTATTAACCTTGGTGGTGGTTCCCGTTTTATATGCCGTGTTTATGAAAGTAAATGCCAAGGAGACTCAATTATGAAAGACACGATTCTGAAAGACGTAATTCTGAAAAATTTAATCCAAAAAATTATTATTACAACAGTAATTGTTTTGACCATTAGCTCGTGTTCAGTAGCCCCTAAAAAAGGCGTACAAGAACAAGCCATAAAAGGTGCCGTCCAAACACCAGATGCATGGGCAACCACTGTAGCAAAAAATGCTGATCAACACAAAACACCAGCCAAATGGTTGGAAAGTTTTAATGATCCATTGTTACTTAAGTTAATTGCAGAAGGCAAAGCCAATAATTTAGATTTACAAGCAGCAGCAGGTAATATGGACAAAGCTTGGTTGCTTGCTAAACAATCTGGTGCAGCACTCAAACCCACCGCTAATTTATCTCTGGGTACAACTCAATCTGGCACAGCAAATAGCGGCTCATCTTCTGGACAAGCCAATGTAGGCTTGCAGGCCAGTTGGGAGCTGGATGTTTGGGGTCGTTTACGTGCAGGTGTTGATGCCGCACATGCCAGTGCTCAAGCTGCTGATGCCGATTATACTTTTGCGCAACATTCCTTAGCTGCCAATATTGCCAAAACTTATTTTAAAGTGATTGAAGCCAAACAACAAGCCGATATCACTCAAAAAAACCTGTCAATTCTGACCGAAACCATGCGCATTACTCAGGTCAAATATGATAATGGTATTTCATCAGCTCAAGACGTGGCGCTTAATCGTGCGAATTTAGCTTCCGCAAAGGAGCAACTGATTACTATCGAAGGTTCACAGCGTAATGCCACACGTGCTTTAGAAGTATTATTGGGCCGTTATCCAAATGCAGCATTGGAAATACCCAATGTTTTACCTAGTTTGCCAGCACAACCACCTGCGGGCGTGCCATCTCAAATATTGGAACGCAGACCTGATATTGTTTCAGCCGAAAGACAGATTGCTAGAGCTTTTAATGCGACAACCCAAGCCAAAGCAGCACGTTTGCCCAGCTTTAAATTAACCGCCGATGTTGGTGGTACATCCAGTTCTTTATCTGATATATTAAGTCCAAGCAATGTGGTTTGGAAACTTGCAGGCAATTTATTGGCTCCACTATTTGATGGAGGCAAGCGTAAAATTGATGTAAAAATTGCCAACGTAGAACAGAAACAAGCCATTGCAAATTATGCCAATAGCGCATTGGCCGCTTTTTCTGAAGTTGAAAACAATCTTGATGAAGGTTCCGTGTTAGCCAATCGTGAAGTAGCTTTAAATGAAGTATTAAAACAAAGTAACAAAGCCTATCACATCGCTTCGTTAAATTACAAAGAAGGTGAAATTGGTTTATTGGATACTTTACAAATTCAGCAACAGGCCATTTCAGCAGAAAGTAATTTATTATCTATCAAACGCTCTCAACTGGAGCAACGCATAAATTTATATTTGGCATTGGGTGGAAGTTGGTAGAAAAAATGGATTTCACTTTTGCCTTTTTAAAATTGTTTTTTTGGTCTATTTACTTGATGGCTCCACTATTGATCTTTCTCAGTGGTGCTATTATTTTGCTAGGGCAAATCGTTTCTCATATTGAGAAATGGAGTAAATTTGATGGTTTATATTGGTCGTTTATCACTGCAACCACAGTTGGTTATGGTGATATTCGACCCGTTAAAAAAGTCTCTAAAATGTTTTCAATACTGATTGCATTGGTAGGGATGGTATTTACGGGGTTGGTTATTGCGATAGCACTTAATAGCGTAACGCTTACATTTGAAAAGCACATTGATAAAAGTGCCATTGAAGAAGTCAGAGGAAAGTTTGAATAATATGAGAAGCAAAACTATAACCAAAACAGGAGTTGAATAATGGAATTCATCACGCAATTTTCAAGTTATGTACTACTGGTAGTGGCAGCTTTAATTCCTATTGCCAATCCTTTTAGCACTGCTCCATTGTTTGTCAGCATGACCACAGGAGCTAGTAAAAAACAAAGACAGCATATCGCGTTGTTATCTAGTTTTTATATGTTTATCGTTTTAACCATTTTTTTATTATTGGGCACGACAATATTAAATTTCTTTGGTATTAGTATGTCCGCTTTAAGAATTGCGGGGGGATTAATTGTAGCTACTGTTGGTTTTAATATGGTTTTTGATCAGTCAGATAACTTAGATGATAGTACAGAAATCAGTGATGAGTTAAAAGATTATACAAAAATTGCCTTTACACCATTGGCGATGCCGATGCTCAGCGGTCCAGGTTCTATATCGGTTGTTATGAGCATGGCGGCAAAATTAGCTGAAGTTGAATCTTTTGAAGATACGATAATTGGATATGTAATTGTTACAATTGGTATCGCCATATCAGCATTTATTTGCTGGTTGGTATTACGGGCATCTGGTTCTGTGGTGAAGTTGCTGGGACAAAAAGGCATTGATGCACTCACCAAGGTCATGGGGTTTTTATTGGTGGGAATAGGCGTGGAGTTTTTGATTGCAGGATTACGTGGATTAGGAGTTCTCGCCACTTTATAAGAACATTTAAAGAGTAGAATAAAGCAACTGTTATTTCCATTTGAATAATTTAATTAAGAGAGAGAGGATATATGAAAAATATAAATTTTGTCAAAGTATTTATTTTTGGCTTATTTCTGGTTCAAATCTGTTCTATTGTACAGGCACAAAGAAACCAATATGATGATAACCAATATGACAACCGTAATAATCAAAGGAATCGAGAAAACCAACAAAGTCGATATCAATATTGCCGTGAAAGAGCCTATGACATATCTGGTTATAATGGCAGAGCCCCTCGAGAATACAGAAAAGGACAAGCACTCGAAGGCGCTATAAAAGGTGCGGCAGGTGGTGCGGCTATCGGTTGGATATCTGGTAACAGCTCAAAAAGAGCAGCTAAAAAAGGTGCTGCCTTAGGGTTGTTGATTGGCGCAATTAAACAAGGAAAAGACAAGAAGAAACGAAGAAAACAAGAGCGCAGGCGAAGAGATTTTCGCAATGAATTAGATGACTGTATGTATGCTAATTATAGATATTGAATCCAAAACCTAGCTATGGGTTAAACAAGTACAAATAAATTACTAATGAGGTGAAAAATGAATTTAACCAAATACACGATGCTTTTAATCTTTACTGTTGCCCTGATGACAATAGCGATACAAGCCACTGCACATGACGAATCTAAACAAGAGGCATTTGATTTTGCTGAAATAAGTTGTTGGGACATTATGGTACTCAGTGAAAAAGATAGACCATATGCTTTAACCCTTCTTTATGGATACTTAGCAGGTAAAAATAACATATCAATCCATACAGGTGAAAAGATAGAACAAGTGCTGAAAAAAGCAGGTGAAATATGTGCTGATAAACCAGATGCTAAAGCATTAACCATTATTCAGAAAATAATTAAATAATCTCAATTTTAAAGAGAGGAGAAATCATATGAAATTTAGAAATTTATTAACCGTTACAATTGTTGCATTAGTTTTAACATCTTGTGCAAGCACATCTACAAAAATGACAGGCACTTGGAAAGCGCCAGATTTTAAAACTAAGAACTTTAAGAAGTTACTGGTTATGGGTGTATCTCAAGACGGGGTTGATAGGCGCATGTTTGAAAGTGCTATGGTAAAAGCATTATCAAAAGCGGGTGTAACATCTATTGCTAGTTATACCGTTTTACCAGATGGAGGAAAGCTCAACAAATCTACAGTTACCGAAGTCGTTAAAAAGCATAAATACGATGGTGTTATTGTTACAAAGTTGATTACTGTGTCCACAGACATTAAACATGTTGCTGCAAAATCATATGCACAGCCAACGGGTTTTTATCAAGTTGGTTACCCAACTGGCTACTATCGCTCTGGCTACAATGGATTTTATGCTCCAGGTTATTATAATCACTATGTTACTTCATATAATATAGTTAATGAACCAGCATATAATGTTGAAACTAATACTGCTGTAATTGAAACCAACCTTTATGATGTAGAAACCGGAAATTTAGTCTGGTCTGGTCGATCAGCAACTATCAATCCTTTATCCGCAGGAAATGCTATTCCCTCCATTACTTCGACTATTGTTAAAAAACTAAAACAAGAAAAAATAATTACGAATTAAGTTTTTGATATTAATAATGATGTGCGTCTATTGTTGGCGCACATTTCTATATCGGGATTAGGGTATTAAAATATTTTACCCAAAAACAAATAAAGGCTGTCTTCATTATTTTCAGTTTTTCCATAAGCTAAATAGAGTGGGCCAATCGCTGTATCAGCCCCTACAAATATATTGCCTGCAAATATTGAATTTTTAAAACCAATATCATCTTTTGACTGCCAAACATTTCCTAATTCTAACGAACCCCCAAGATAGGCTGACACAAAAGAACTGTTGCCGAATTTTCGGTAATATGTACCACTTAATAAGCCATAATGTTGACCGCTAAGCTGGTTGTGACTAAAGCCTGATAAATTACCAAAGCCACCAAGTCTGAATAAATTTTGAATGGGGGCAGTCCCGCTTATTGTGGTACCATAAGCTGTTTTGAACAACAACGTATGATGAGCCCATGTTTTGGTATTGAGCGAATTGAAAATAAATTGATCAAATTTAGCATCCGATCCAGAAATCTTACTTGACTTCAGCCATTGTGCCGAAAACAATGAGCCATGTGCTGGAAAATTAACGCTATCTAATTTGTCGTAAGTAAATTGAGCAAACCATTGGCTGCTGTCAAAATCAATATTTGGGTCATCTGGATCTCCAATAACCACCTTTGCACTGCCATCAAGATATCTTAGCCCTGTCCTTAATTCTCCCCAATTGCTTAAATTACGGCCTATTCCCAGTTCTGTTGCAAACATTTTAACTCTATACTCTTCAACAATATTATCACCTACAAATACTGGTACATTTTGTTTTTGATAGGTTAGTTGCGGGTGAATAAAATACCGTGCTTTAATATCTAAAGGTTGATAAAACTCAAAACCAATAGATGGCTCTTGTCCAATTTTTAATTCTGCTCTTAACTCTCCTCTATAGTTATTGACAACAGGGTTGGTATAAGACAATGCCAGATTGAAAGCATTTTCACCTGAAAAATCATCTGATAAATCCATGCCAAATTGCAGATAGCTTGGACCGTTGTCAATTTCATCAATAGTAATAATGAGGTTGGTTTTGTTGTTGTCATCTGTTTCTATGTCATAATTTACAGTTTGAAATAAGTGCCAACCATAGAGTTTACTGATTTCTTTTTCTAATTTAAGCAGATCAAATTCATCACCTGCCTTGATTGAAATATTGGCTAAAATTATGTCATCAGTCAAATGGGAATGGTTTATAAGATGAATGGCATCAATACGCTTAATTGGTTTATGTTGTTTATCTTTTCCCACCACATGTTGTTGATATTGACTTTGTTCGGCAGCTAAATCTTCAAGCCAATTGGCATGCTTTTTAACTGAATCATAGCCAATGATAATCGCATCATCTGCTTTATCGAAGGACATCATCGTTATTTTGCCTAGTTCTGGAGTAATCAATAAATCTTTTTCAGTCAAAGTCTTAATCTGCGCTTGAGAGTTTCTTTTTGTCAATATTCCAGTCAACTGATCTGTTATTGAAAGAAATGAACCTAATTGCTCTCTGGTATAAAGTGGACTACTGATATCAATGGCGATAACAATATCTGCACCCATTTGGCGTACTACATTAATCGGCAAATTGTTGGACACTCCACCATCAACAAGGTATTTATCACCAATTTCAACAGGTGCAAATATGGCTGGCAAGGACATGCTGGCACGTATTGACATCGCTAAATCACCAGAGCTAAGAACCACTTCATCTCCAGTAACAATATCTGTGGCTACAGCACGAAAAGGAATGCTGAGCAAATCAAAATCTTTAATCCCCGAAACATCGAGTGTTAATGTTCTTAATAAAAAGTCAATTTTTTGCCCTGCCACAACTCCAGATGGCAAACTCGGTTTACCGTTGTTTAATCTGGTTTTATATTTTATCAAATATAAATAATCATCGCGCTTACGTCTAAAGGAACGGTCTTGACGATTAGCTTGGTCAGAAAAAGCATCCTCCAAATCAAGCCCCTTCATGGCCATTTCCACCTCTTGGATACTCATTCCTGATGCATATAAACCACCGACGATTGAGCCCATACTAGTTCCTGCGATATAGTCTATCGGTATATTGAGTTCTTCAAGTCTTTTGATTACCCCAACATGTGCAGCTCCTCTGGCACCACCACCGCTAAGTGCTAAACCAATTTTTGGTCGTTGTTGATTTGATATTGATTCATTTTGCAGTTGGGATTGCGCAAAAATTAAAGGATGGTAACAAAGCAAGCCCATTAGTATAAACCATAAATATGGTAATAATTTCATATTGAATCTACACTCCTTTTTTGTTAATTTTGACATGTTTTTAACTGTTGTAATAAACCTCAATATTCTAGCATATTGAAGCCTTTGAGCCTAGTTGTTTTTGCTTGTTGCTTTTACCCCCATATGCTATGATGTATATACATTTAAAAACAAATAACTATCTCATAAACCTATTAAAAAAAGCTTAATATATGAAAAATTCTACAAGTACAATCAACCATAAAAAACAAATCTTAATGGCTCTATTAACATTGATGTTTTTTGGTTCGTTACAAGCGCGAAAATACGAAGCAAATACCAACTTACAAGCAAGTAAAATACTGCCTGCTAATTTATTAAAAAGCGACTTATACCAAATTGATGAAACAGTAGCAAATGACGGTTATATAAACACCTATACCATTCACTCAGATTTTGGTGATTTTACTGCATATGGATTAACTTTATTAAAAATAAGATTGCATGAAATTAAAGCAATACATGAAATAGAGAAAGTCAAAAAATCACACATTTATATTGATGCTGCTGCCAACACTATCATATTACCCTTTAAGGCTGTGGTGGTTTTTGCCAAAAACCCAGTCAAAACAGTCAAAGGAGTACCAGCGGGAGTAGGCCGTATGTTTAAAGGATTTGGCCGCACTGCCAAATCTTTGTTTAAAAAGCCAAAACATAATAATGGAAATACAAAAAATAGCACCCTAAACAAAGCAAAAAAATATGCTGAAAAATTTATGGGAGTTACTAGCTCCCAAAGAAAATGGGCAAAAAAACTTTCAGTCGATCCCTATTCAAGCAACCAAGTCCTACAAAAAAAACTTGATGAGGTAGCAAAAGTTGATGCAACAGCCAATTTTAGTGCTGGTCTTTTTCTTCCTGGCATTGGGGCTTTTAACATCGTTGCCTCCACATCAAACTTGGCTTGGAAGTTTTCAGCTGAAGAATTACGGGCGCAAAATTTTAAACACTTGCAAAATCAAGGTGTCGATAAAAAAATTATTGAGAATTTCCTTAACAATGATATGTTTAGCCCAACTCTACAAACGGTTATTGTCGCGTCATTATTGGATATGGAGGGTGTAAAAAATCGCAGCATAGTATTGGAAAAATCAAGCTGGGCTGATTCCGAAGAAATGGCATTTTTCTTTACCGATACTGTGCGCATGTTATCTGAATTTCACCGCACACAAATGGCTTTCACCAGTCTAATTGGAGAGGGTGCAATAATGGGCGCAATAACGAAAAACAACCGTTTAATTTATGCACTGCCGATAGATCATCTGTTGTGGAGCAAAGACTTTGCTGTACTATTTAAAGATGAGAAAAAACAAAAAACGACTAAAAATGAATTCTGGCTGCGAGGCACTGCATCAACTAAAGCAGTAAAAGAGCTCAAAAAAATTGGTTGGCTAGTACAACAAAAGGTAAAAGAGAACCAGGCCAGTAAATATTAATTTGTTTCTAAATGTGCCGATATGGCCACATATTGAAGCTAATGCCTTGGAAAACTAGATTTTTTATTTTCCTTGGACCAAGCATAAACTAACAAGATTATGGTTTAATTTACTATGAGCAAACAACAAAATAAAACTTTTATTAGCGCACTGGCAACACCATTGGCATCAATATTTGGCAGTGGCTTCCTTGTCATTATTCCGATTCTTGCAGCAGTAACTGGAACATTATCAGTTTTTGCAATGCTTGCTATAACGGCTGTTGCCTATTGTGTTGGAGAAGTGATCCGGTTTAATATTCGTTATGCAGAACCTGCCCTAGAAAAACCACAAGATCATAAAATCACCCTTGGATTTGAGCGGTTTTCAGATATTGCTTTAGTACTGGCATACATTATTTCAATTTCATTGTATTTGCGCATACTTTCAGCATTTGTATTAGATCCATTTCAGGCTGATATTGAGTTTAATGAACAGCTCATTACCACTGGCATTATTGCTTTTATTGCTTTATTTGGACTATTTAAAGGCCTGCAATCTATTGAAAAACTTGAGTTTTGGTCACTGGCAGTGACCATGATTATTATCTTTTTTGTAATTTTAGATTTTGGTATTTATGATATCAACCGAATTATTGGCGATGGAATTCAATGGCCAGGACTACCTGATTCATCACCGTGGAAGATTGTTACTATTTTGGCAGGAACACTAATCGTAGTACAAGGTTTCGAGACCAGCCGTTACTTAGAAGACTCCTATGACCGTGATACCAGAATTCGTACCAGTCGTGCTTCGCAAATAATTTCAACTATTGTTTATATACTATTTGTTGCATTGGCAACACCTCTTATGCACTATTTACAAAGCCCAGTAAAAAGTAATGACCTAATAATGCTTGCAGGAAAAGTTATATTCTTCTTACCACTTATGGTTATATCTGCGGCTATACTCAGCCAATTTAGTGCCGCTGTTGCAGATACTATTGCTGCTGTTGGCAATATATTTGAGGCATCTAAATCAAAAATCAATAATAAGTTTGCTTACCTTTTTATTGGTATATGTGCCATAGCTCTAACTTGGTCTGTTTCAACTTTCCAATTGGTAGCACTGGCATCTAGGGCTTTTGCTTTTTACTATTTTTTACAGTGCTTGGTTGCGATATCTGTTTCTCGTACTTACACACAGAAATTGATGATTAGCTTAGTGGCATGCATTCTTTTGTTTGTGACTTTATTTGCTGTTCCTGTTGGTTAAGGAATATCTGATAAATCTGATAAATAGGAATTATCAGTGAGTCGATCAATGTCTATCGAAACCTTGCCAGATTCATATAATCGGTATTGCATAATGTATTGTTGATTCAGAAGAAACAGGGTGATAATCAGACCCATAAAATTCTATATCTGCGGCATAAGTGTGTGAAAATCTTGATTTAAGCAACCAACTTGAATAAATATAGTTGACGGTATTATCAAGGTCTTTTACCTCTCCTTTATGAGAAAATTTTGCGTATTTAGTCTTAGGGATCTCAATTTTTACCATGTCTTTAGGAACCTGGCCATATTTTGTAACTGCTGTTACTGCGTGATATTCAAGTCGCTCCGACTGTTCTTTAGTTTGTTGTAAAAGCCCATAACACGTGCCAGGGATAACATTATCAATTTCACCAAGGCGACTTAAAAAATTTTCCCACAAGGGCGGTATTTTTTTTGCTATGTTGTTTTTCTCTGTGGTATTGCTATAAAAAGTAGTTTTCATACCAATGAGCATCATGGATTGTTGCGTATAAATTTCTGGGTTTAGAGTAATATTTTGATTAATGTGTTTTAAATAGCTGCGGTTAAACTGTATTTTTTTCAGGAACAAACTCTTATCACCCAGCTTTCGGTATTCATTTGGAGTTAATTGAAAAGCTTGCTTAAATGCCCTGGTAAAACTTTCTTGTGATTGAAAGCCAGCAGCAAAAGCTATTTCGATAATTCTTTGCTTGGACGATAAAAGTTTACCTAATGAATTAGCGAGTCTTCGTGATCTGATATACGTTTTTAATGTTTCATTTGTTAAGGCTTTGAAAACTCGCTGAAAGTGCCACAAGCTTATACATGCGGCACTGGCAACTTGATTTAAAGTAATGTCTTGATCAAGATTAGTTTCAATAAAATCGATTCCTTTTTGAATTTGTACTAAATAGTTCATCCTGGTGTTTCAAAGAAACCGGTCATTGATATTAATTTACCCGCTTCATTATACTCACCATAACTAATTCCATCACCCAATAACTCGTTTTTATCATTGCGCATTTCCCACCTCGCAATACTTTTATTGCTGTGAGCTAAAAAATATTGAGTCACAAAATGTCCACCTGCAATCTGTTTATGAAAATCTAGCATATAAGCCGATAACTCATCATAACCTGTAGTCTTAACCACTGGGTCATTGTATTGGCAACTTCTATCGAGACACTGTTTAAATATATTAAGCTTATTTTCAGCACTTTCTTCTTTCCATGCAGAAGTGTATTGCTCCCATGTTGCTTGAAAATCGTCTTTCATGTTGAGTACCATTTATTAAAAAATGAATTATAAAAAATTAATAAAAATGGTTTTTGATATTTTGTGCTTTTAATCTTTCATTCAATACCATACTCCCACCATTTATTATTAGTCGAAATTACCATATTAGGTTACGCTGACAAAATGTAGACAAAGACACTTGCAAAAAAGATTAGTATCTATACACGAGAAAACCACCTAAATGAGGTGGTTTTCTTGTTGAGCTAATATGATGACTTAATCAAAACCATTTTTGAAAATAACATCATCAAATGGACTTTCTACTGCTCCGATATCACAACCATTTCCACCTGGGCGTACAAGCCCTCTTTGATCTGCCGTTAATGCGCAATCTACTGTTGGAACAGTATCGACAGCAGGGCTTGTTGCGACCAAATTATGAGTCAGAGTATCGCCACCATTATCGGCCAAAGTGGTATCCAAGATTGTAGCCAAGGGTTTCGAAGGTTCAAGGTCGCTGGCACCAGCTGTGACCCCAACTAAGCCAGAATCCCCTCCAAACCCAAATAAGTTATAAGCATCTACTGTTAAAGTACTACCACCGCCGCCAACATTGACTTCACGCCCTGCACCAACCACACCATTTCCTGCAACCAATGATTGGATGAGTGTTACATCACTGGCACTTCCTGCAATGCCTATGCCTCCGCCATCACCAGCAGCAATATTGTCAGTTACAGTCAGGTTAGTCAAAACAGTAACAATACTGTTATCAAAAAATAGACCGCCACCTGCACCATCAGTAGTATTACCTGAAATAGTAGAATTGTTAACAGTAAGGTCGGCTGTACCACCAATATACCCTTCTACATGCGAAATCCCTCCACCGCTCGCTATAGAACTATTGCCTGAAATAATTGAATTTTCAACCAATACAGAAGAAGAACTATACAGATAAAGACCTCCACTGCCATTGGTCGACTGTGTGGTGTTATTTGAAATGGTTGAGTTACTAATAACCACCTGGCTAAGAGCAAGATTAACCCCTGCACTATAAAATGACTCAGTCGAATTTGTATTCCCATCAATGATAGAGTTAGTTATACTTGAGCTTGTTGTGTATAAAAATCTAATTGCACCGCCATTATTTTCCGTGAAAACACAATTATCAATATTGATTTGGTTATTGATTGATTGTATACCTGCACCAAAGTTTTCGCTTTCTACGCCACCAGCAACTGTCGTATCATTTAAATTAAAATTACCAATATAAGCATCAAAAATACGGAACTCTGTAGCCGATCCTGGGACTCTTGTTACTGTAGAACCATTGCCATTAATGGTGATATTTGTTGTGATCTTTGGCAAAGCTTCAGTGAGTGTATAAAGCCCATCAACATTTAGCTCTAATACATCATCACCGTCACCTGCTGGGCAACCACCAGTTGCTGCATCAGTATTTGCTGCTGTTATTGCATCTGCTAATGTACAGACGGTACCATCTACAAATAGTGCTACTTCAATTGCACCAATTTCACAGTTCCCACCATTTGGGCGAGCGAATCCCCTTTGGTCAGAGGTTAGCGCACAACTAGCATCAGGCACAGCATTTAATGCTGGGCTTGTGGGTACTAAATTATGGGTGAAAGTATTGCCGCCATTATCTGCTAATACAGGATCTAAAATAGCAGCAATTGTATCAGCAGGTTCAAGGTCGCTGGCACCAGCTGCGATGCCATTTAAGCCAGAATCACCACCAAAACCAAATAAATTAAAATCATCGACAGTTAAAGTGCCACCACTGACATTGACTTCACGTCCAACACCCGTTGCTGTATTTCCAGCTATCAAAGATTGTGCCAGAGTAATACTACTACCACTCATGTCCAAACCACCACCTGTATCACCTGAATCATTGGCTGTTACTGTTAAATTTGTAAAAGTGCCAGTGACGGTGTTGTCTAAAGAAATACCACCACCTGATGCATCGCTAGTATTGCCTGAAATAGTTGAGTTATTAATGGTGAGGCTTGTAGTGTTTCCATATTGTATATGTGAAATTCCTCCTCCTCTTAAAGTTGAGCTGTTTCCTGTTATGGTTGTATTTTCTATTAATACAGATGAACTTCCGCCATAATTAGTAATATAAACACCGCCACCACCTGCAGAAGTCGATATTGTCGTATTGTTAGAAATAGTTGAATTACTAATCACAACTTGACTGGCGAGAATATTTATCCCGCCACCATAATACTGGGCAACTACACCATCATTATTATCAATAACAGAATTTGCAATGGTTGAACTTAAAGCATATGCAAATGAAATAGCACCACCAGTATTACCAGAAATAAGACAATTATCCATATTTAAGCTACCGCCACCAAGGACTTGTAAGCCTCCACCAAAGTTGTTAGTTGGTGATATGCCTCCAGTTATGGTTGTGTTACTTATTGTTAAATCACCTTCATCTATAGTAAAAATACGGAAA
>Ga0256845_1001480_pt1 | contig 18798 bp, 14 predicted proteins | sample RiftiametaG_FD_189101 | JGI IMG/M metagenome (GOLD analysis project Ga0256845, IMG submission 189101) | Tube worm associated microbial communities from hydrothermal vent at the East Pacific Rise, Pacific Ocean - Riftia | ecosystem: Host-associated > Annelida > Integument > Unclassified ...
TTAGATGGCAAAAAAACGCATACTGTACAACCAGGTGATACACTTTGGGATATCTCTAAGATGTATAAAGATCTGAATATCGAAAAAATAAAGGTGCTTAACAAACTTCAATCCGATAAGCTGCAGCCAGGCCAGGTACTAATAATTGGATAACTCTATATATTAGTTTTTACAATTCCCGCTATTTTATTGAGACAATAAAAGCACTTTCCTAGCTAATAATTTTAGCTAAAAGAACTTATATGAGTACCTTTACTGTTGGTAAATAAAGCCAATATCCTAATTGACTAGAAAGGCTAATTTTCTTATATTATTACAGCCACATAAATCAAATACTAAGGTTGGCTAAATAATCAAAATCGACAAAATGAAAACTTTATTCTTAAAAACAATAGCTATCTTTCTCCTATTGGGTGTTTCTTCTTGCTCAGACGAAATGCTAAGTGAACGGCTATTAGTAGATGCCCAAGGCCGACCTGGCGAGTTGTTTATTGTAATGGATTCTTCGCAATGGAATGGTGAACTAGGCGAAATCATTAAAAGTTCTGTTTCATCAGATGTTCCCGGCCTACCAAGAGATGAGCCTTACTTTGACATACATTTTATAGAACCCACTCAGTTTAAGTCTTTTTTAAGAAATGTAACCAATATTTTATTTGTTGCCACCCTAGATAGCAAATCTAAAGGGGGTGCAGTGGTTAGAAACTTCATCACTAAAAAATACATTGAGGACAATCCTGATAAATTCCGCATTTCGCAAAAAGACGTGTATGCCAAAGGCCAAACAGTGCTATACTTATTTGGTGCAACTCAAGATGAACTCGCTACCAAGCTAGCCAATAACGAAGGCTTTATTCGAGACTTTTTCAACGAGAAGGAAAAAGACCAGCTTTCTAAAAGACTATATAAAAGCAAAGAAAAAAAAGGAATTAATAATACGCTTTTAAAGAAACACAACTTTTATATGCGCATTCCTAATGGGTATCGAATAGAAGAAGATAAAGAGAATTTTGTATGGATTAGACAACCAGACAATACTAACAAAGGAATCGATAAAAATATTTTTGTTACCTCTACTGCTTACATTTCGGAAGATGCCTTTACAAAGACCAACATGCTTGCTTGGCGAAATGAAATAACTGCCGAACATGTTTTTGAGGATCCAGATGTTGCTGACTCTTATATGGAAACGGATACCGTTAACATTCGGGTAGATTACAACTCGCTAGAGCTTGGAGGTAATTTTGCCAAAGAAATTAGAGGAATTTGGAGAACTCATACATTTGGTATTGGTGGCCCATACATCAGCTATGTGGTATTAGACAAAGAGCAAAATAAAATTTTTTATATAGATGGTTTTATAGTTAGCCCGGGTTCTGATAAAAGAGAATCTATGAGGGAACTAGAAACCATTTTAAGTACGTTCAGAACAAAAAGCCAGATGCAAACAAAAGCAGCGGCTAAATAAATTCTGATTGTTATCACATTAATATAACCTTTTACATCAAAGGAAAATGAAACTAAAAATTAATAAACAGGATGCACTTGATTATCACGAACAAGGGCAAAAAGGCAAAATAGAAGTAGTTCCTACCAAACCAATGGACACGCAGTTAGATTTGGCACTAGCGTATTCACCTGGCGTAGCAGAACCTTGTAATGAGATTGCCAAGAACAAAAAAGATGTTTATAAATATACTGCTAAGGGTAATTTGGTAGGTGTAATAACCAACGGAACAGCAGTACTTGGCCTTGGTAATATTGGACCAGAAGCTTCTAAACCAGTAATGGAAGGCAAAGGCGTTTTATTCAAAAAATTTGCTGGTATTGATGTGTTTGATATTGAGCTAGATGTGACTGACCCAGACGAATTTATAAAAATCGTTAAGGCATTAGAACCCACTTTTGGCGGCATTAACCTAGAAGATATTAAAGCACCGGAAAGCTTTAAAATTGAAAAAGCCCTGAAAGAGCAAATGAACATACCAGTAATGCATGATGATCAGCATGGAACGGCTATTATTTCATCGGCTGCATTATTAAACGCACTCGAAGTAATTAATAAAAAGATTAACAAAATTAAAGTAGTTGTTAATGGAGCTGGTGCTGCCGCAATTTCTTGCACAAAACTTTACAAAAGCCTAGGTGTAAGTATTGATAACATTGTTATGTGCGATAGTAAAGGAGTTATTCGACAAGACCGAGAGGTAATGGATGACTCTAAAAGAGAATTTGCTACTGCTAGAGATATTAAGACCCTTTCTGAAGCAGTTAAAGGCGCAGATGTTTTTATTGGCTTATCGGTAGGTAACATATTAACGCCAGAGGATTTAAAATCTATGGCTAAAAGGCCAATAGTATTTGCTTTGGCAAACCCAACACCAGAAATAGCCTACGACCTTGCCATGCAAACTCGTAAAGATGTACTAATGGCAACGGGCAGATCCGATCATCCAAACCAAGTTAATAATGTACTTGGCTTCCCTTACATTTTTAGAGGTGCTTTGGATGTGAGAGCTACTAAAATTAATGAAGCAATGAAGTTAGCTGCCGTTAAAGCAATAGCGGATTTAACTAAAGAACCTGTGCCGGATTTAGTACTTAAAGCTTATGGAGATAGAACTATGGCCTTTGGAGAAAAATACTTAATTCCAAAGCCATTAGACCCTCGTTTAATCTATACAATTTCCCCCGCAGTTGCTAAAGCGGCTATGGAATCGGGTGTGGCCGAAGAGGCAATTACAGATTGGGATGCCTATGAAAACGAGCTTAAGGAAAGAGTTGGCGTTGATCAAAAAATTGTATCTAATGTAATTTCAAGAGCAAAACAAGACCCTAAAAGAGTAGTTTTTGCAGAAGCAGATCATTACAAAATTTTAAAAGCAGCAGAAATTACTTTTTCCGAAGGAATTGCCATCCCTATTTTACTAGGTAATGAGGCGAAAATTAATAAACTAATTGAAGAGTATAAAATAGATTTATCGGATTGCACTATAATAGATCCTAATGATAAAAAACATAGCGATACCGTTGCCAAATACGCCAGTATCCTTTTTGAGAAAAGAAAACGTAAAGGGTTAACCAATAAAGAATGTAATAAATTAATGACTAGCCGTAATTTCTTTGGACCAATGATGGTTCAATTAGGAGAGGCTGATGCCTTTATTTCTGGCTTAACGAAAGATTATGCCCGTTCTTTAAGTCCATCGTTGCAAATAATTGGTGTTGCCGATGGCGTTAAAAAAGTGTCTGGTATGTTTATCGTATCTAGTAAAAAAGGAGATTTCTTTTTTGCAGATACTACAGTACAACTTAACCCTACTGCTGAAGAAATGGTTGAAATTATAGATTTAACATCACAGGGCGTTCGCATTTTTACGAATGAGGAACCACGTATTGCTGTTTTATCTTATTCTAATTTTGGATCCTCCGAAGGAGAAGTGCCTCAAAAGGCACAAAAAGCAGTTGCCCTAGCAAAAATAAAATTCCCAGACCTAATAATAGATGGCGATATTCAAGCAAATATGGCTGTAAACCCTGACATTCAACAAGAAGTATATCCTTTTAGTGATATTGCTTCAGAAGGAGCAAACACCTTAATTTTTCCTAATTTGGCAGCTGGTAATATTGCCTATAAATTACTAATGGAGCTAGGTGGAGCCAATGCTGTTGGCCCAATTTTGCTTGGTATGAATAAGCCTGTGCACATTCTACAAATAGGAACTTCCGTTAGAGAAATAGTAAATATGACTGCCGTAGCCGTTTTACACGCACAATTATTAAAGAAATAATATGATTGCCTACGTAAAAGGAAAACTTGCTCTTAAGGAGCCAACTCATGTAATTATAGAAGCCAATGGCATCGGATATTACATTCATATTTCATTAAATACTTTTGCTCAAATCAAAGAACAAGAAGCTGCTCAACTGCATACTTATTTGCATGTAAGAGAAGATGCTCAAACGCTATTTGGTTTTGGCAGCAATGAAGAAAAGCAGTTATTTCTTCACCTTATTTCGGTCTCTGGTATTGGACCAACAACAGGTTTAGTCATGCTTTCCTCGCTTTCGGCCGAAGAAATAAAATCGGCAATTATTAACGAAGACGTGGCAGTAATTCAAAGTGTAAAAGGCATAGGCAGTAAAACAGCTCAAAGAGCAATTTTAGAACTTAAGGATAAGCTCCGAAAAGAGGGTTTTGAGCCATCTGAGTCTAAATTATCTTCGGGTTCGAGCAATACCTTAAAACAAGAAGCGTTATCAGCATTACTAACCTTGGGAATTAATAAAAATGCTGCCCAAAAAAGTATTGAATCTATTCTTAAAAAGAGCGAGGTTTCTATTAATTTAGAAACTTTAATTAAGAAGGCACTTCAAAACTCATAAGCATACGTAACGCTTGGTAAAAAAATACAATCATAAAGAATGTTTGCTAAGGGGAGGACTGTTCGTGTTCCTCTGGATATTTATGAACTTTAATGGGTACGCTTTGTACCAGCAAAAAAGTGACAGCTTAGCCAATAAGCAAGATAGTATTCCTGTCGTTGATCAAACTTATAAGCCTTCTACTCGCCCTACTTTTAACCAGGGTGATAGACTTGGTGATCCGTTTAGCAATAAATTAAGCTCGTCTCCCTTACTTTTTGGCAACCCTGCAAATCTTAAGCTACAATACGATATAGATACTTCGTTTAATTATACTATTTCGGAACGAATGGGAGCGATATATTACCGCCCTATTTCATCCATTAGTTTTAGTGAGTACGATAAGTACCAAACCGATATGCTTTTAAAATCTTACTGGAAAGGCAGAGGAGCAGAAGCCGATGGAGAAACAGCTTTAACCGGCAAACGCTTAATTCCAAAAATCTACATAAGTCCTGTTTTTGATAGAATATTTGGAGGTAGCTATGTAGAAATAAATCCTCGAGGATTAGTAAACTTAGATTTTGGAGGAAAATTTCAACGAATCCACAACCCATCGCTCCCACTTAGGCAACAAAAAAATGGAGGCTTTGAGTTCGACCAGCAAATAAGCATGAATGTAGTTGGTAAAATCGGAGAAAAATTAAAAGTTACCGCCAATTTTGATAATAATAACTCCTTCGATTTTCAGAATAATTTAAAAGTTGAATTTACAGGCTTTGAGGAAGATATAGTTAAAAAATTAGAAATAGGTAATATAAGCATGCCCATTAGTAATGGGCTTATTTCTGGTGCTCAAAACCTATTTGGTGTAAAAACACAGTTGCAATTTGGCAAGCTATTTATTACAGGTGTAGCTTCTACCCAACGAGGTAAGCAAGACCAGATTACAGTAGATGCAGGCGGAGTACAAGCCAGAGAATTCGATATTAAGGCTTCGGATTATGATGAGCAAAAACACTTTTTTTTAGGGCATTTCTTTAGAGACCATTACGAAGAATGGCTTAAAAACATACCTAGAGTAACATCGAGTGTGCAAATTAATAGAGTAGAAGTTTACATTATTAACTTAAATAACAACACCGAAAACCAGCGAAACATTAGTGCTTTTATGGATTTGGGTGAGGGACGAGTAATTTACCAAAAAGACCAAGGTGTAATTGGTGGCTCAGGCAAAGGCGATGTGCCTAGTGATAACAGCGCCAATAACCTATTCGAGCAATTAAGAGGCATTAGTAGAAATGTAAACGACATTGATCAAACCTTGGAGTCTTCTCCTTTTAACATGGTTCAATCAACACATTATAATAAATTACAAGCGCGTAAATTGGACGCTAGAGAGTTTACATTTAACGAACAATTAGGCTACATATCCCTTAATAGCAAGTTAAATAACGACCAATTATTAGCCGTTGCGTATGAATATACATACCAAGGAATTCGCCATCAGGTAGGAGAGCTTACTGAGGATTATGCAGCCTTGCCTGAAAACGAAGTAATCTATCTAAAAATGCTTAAGCCTAATAAAATAGGCACTTTAGATAATTTCGGTAAACGCATTCCTACGTGGGATTTAATGATGAAAAACATTTACTCTTTAGGGGGTAGCCAAGTAAGTAAAGAAGGTTTTCAATTACGCATATTGTATAGAGATGACAAAACAGGCACTGAAAAACCAAGTATAAACGAAGGTGTAAATACGACTGATGTACCCCTTATAGAATTATTAGGCTTGGATAAGTTAAACCAAAACGGAGATCCTCCCAAAGATGGCAACTTTGATTTTGTAGAAGGCGTAACCATAAACACTACGTATGGTCGAATAATTTTTTCAGTAGTTGAGCCATTTGGCGATTATTTAGATAGCCAATTCGAGCCCTTTGAATTTGAGCTAAGGCAACGATATGTGTATGATACCCTCTATGGTACCACCAAAGCAGATGCCCAACAAGATACCAATAAAGATAAATTTTTTATGCAAGGCTCCTATAAGGCAGGTTCCTCTAGTGAGATTCTCTTAAATGGAATAAAAATATCGAAAGGGTCTGTAGAAATTTCAGCTGGAGGCATACGCTTGGTGGAAGGCGTTGATTTTACAGTGGATTACAACTTCGGAAAAGTTCAAATTCTAAACGAGAGCATTATAAATTCTGGTAAAGCCATAAAAGTTACCTATGAAAAAGCAGACATTTTCAACTTTCAATCAAGAACCCTCCTTGGAGCTAGAGCAGATTATCGTTTAACTGATGATATCACTTTTGGAGCTACCATTTTACATCATTTCGAACGGCCTTTACGATCGAGGCCAACTATTGGCGAAGAGCCTCCAAAGAATACAAAATATGGCTTTGATGTAAATTATAAAAAAGAATCTATCCTTATAACAAAAATTGTTGATGCCATTCCATTAATTCAAACCAAAGAACGATCTGTGATTACAGCAAATGGCGAATTTGCACAATTATTACCAGGCACTTCAAATTTAGTAAATGGTGAGGGTACCTCTTACATAGATGATTTTGAAAATACGGCAACTCCCTATAGCATGAGCAATTGGATCCGCTGGAAACATGCTTCTACTCCCAAAACTGAAGACAATAGGTTTGACCCTAGTGGTGGAGCTCAAGATGATATTACTGCCATGTATAAAAGAGCAAAATTATCGTGGTACAGTATCGATAATGTATTCTACCGCACTGGAGGAAGGTCAAAGCCTCAAAACATTAATGATGAAGATTTGGCTAATCACTTTGTTAGGCCAATCTCTCCTCAAGAGCTCTTTCCTCAAAGAGATAGAGAAGTTATAAATACCAACTTTCCCACATTTGACATTGCCTATTACCCGGCTGAAAAAGGAGTGTACAACCTAAACCCAGATGTTACAACGGCAGGATTACTTAAGAACCCCGAAAGCAATTGGGGTGGTATAACGGCTCCGGTTACTACTGAAGTAGATTTTGATAAATCAAATATTGAGTACATCGAATTTTGGTTAATGGACCCTTTCTTACAAAGTACAAGTGGCAATAATGTGGTGCTCGATGGGGTCTTTAACCAACCCAATGTTACTGGGGGTCAAATGTTTTTTAACCTTGGTAATGTATCCGAAGATGTAATGCGTGACCGTAAAATGGCCTTCGAAAACGGACTTCCTTCCGATGGGAACAAGGCTGCAGCCACTATAAGTGAGAACAATTGGGGCTATGTAACCAATGCCCAATACATAAATAATGCTTTTGATAACGAACCTGCAGCGAGGATAAATCAAGATGTTGGCTTAGATGGAATGAATAATGAGGAAGAATTAGTGAAATTCCAAACTGAATTAGGCCAACTTCCTGCAGGCTTACAACCAGATGTAATTGATAAGATTAGAGCTGATCCATCAAATGATGATTTCGAGTATTTTTTAAGTGAGCGCCATGATGATGAAAATGCTAAAATATTAGAACGCTACAAAAATTTTAATGGCATAGATCAAAACTCGCCCGATTTATCTAGTAACACACTCCCCTATTCTCCTTCGGGCAACACTTTACCTGATAATGAAGATTTGAATAATGACCACACCATAGGCAATTTAGAAGAATATTATGAGTACAAAGTTGACCTTAGGCCTGGCCAACTTAAAGTAGGCGAAGGCTATGTAATGGATAAGGTTACTGATAACCGTACAGGCGATGAAGTAAATTGGTATTTATTTAGAATTCCTATCTCCCAACCCGATAAAGCAGTAGGCAATATTTCGGGATTTAAGTCTATACGATACATTCGTATGTATTTAACCGGTTGGGCTCAGCCAGTGGTATTAAGAACTGCTAATTTTAGATTTGTGGGCAGCCAGTGGCGTAAATTCACGGGTAACTTAGAAAGTAAGCGTTTCGATCAAATTCCTGAATCACATGATTCTAACCTTACTATTTCAGTAGTAAACATAGAAGAAAATAGCCAAGGAGGCTCCTCCGAAATTCCTTATGTTTTACCTCCCGGAATACAAAGAGATAGAGACAATACCTCTGTGATTGAGCGAAGCTTAAACGAGCAATCTATTCAGCTTTGTATAGAAAACTTACCTGATAAAAATGCACAAGCTGCGTTTAAAAATGTAGATATGAACTTGGTTAATTACGGCCGAATAAAAATGTTTTTTCATGCACAAAGTCAAACTGCACAAGACGATGAGTTAAGAGGGTTTATGAGATTTGGCTCTGGCTTCGATAATTATTACGAGATTGAAGTTCCACTGAAAGTAACACAACCAGGCACAAATTTAGATACTGAAATTTGGCCAAAAGCGAATGAATTAGATGTACCTTTTTCTGAGCTCTATAAACTTAAAGCGAGTAGGAACGCAATTGGCGTAAGTTTAGACCTGCCGTTTTCTTCCTCTTATAACCAGTATAAATTAACCATTGTTGGTAATCCAAAATTAAGCACTGTTACTAGTATAATGATTGGTATGAGAAACCCAGAAAGTGCAGATCAGCAGCCGTTAAGTGCTTGTATTTGGGCCAATGAACTACGTGTAACAGATTTTAACAGGCAAGCAGGCTGGGCAGGCAAAGCAAATATTAATGCTAAATTAGCAGATTTTGCTACTATTTCTGCTTCTACAAGATATACCAGCTTTGGGTTTGGCGGTGTACAATCAAAAATATCCGACCGAACCCAAGAAACGAGTTTCGATTATGATGTTTCAGGTAATGTTAATTTAGATAAATTTTTACCTTCTAAAACCGGCATTAAAATACCCGTATTTGCAAGTTATGAGAACAAAACAATTACCCCACATTACGATCCGTTAGATTCTGATATCCCCCTTGAAAGCAGCCTAAAAGGGAAAGGAGATATTAGTGAACAAGACACCTACAGAAACGCAGTAATTGATAATACCACCAGACGAAGTTTAAATTTATCTAACATGCGTAAGGAAAAAACCAACCCTGATAAAATAGACCGAATTTATAATGTTGAAAACTTTAGTGTTTCTTTAGCTTATAGCGACAGAACACAGTCTAACTCACGTATTCAATCCTACCAATTAAGAAAATATGCTGGAGCTATTAATTATAATTTTAATCCCAAACCATTGGTATATGAGCCCTTTAAAAATACGGAAGGTCTAAAATCAGATTGGGTAAAATTAATAAAAACCCTCAATTTTAATTTCGCACCATCTAATATTACGGTTCGAGCAGAACTTGATCGAACCTATTTAAAAACCCAATACAGAAACAAAGATTTATCCATAGATGGAGTTGCTCCTAATTATGAAAAAGCATTTAGTTTTAATCGAATTTATGGCATAAAATGGAACCTCACAAAGGCTCTTTCATTTGATTATTCGGCATTAGTAAGATCTTTAGTAGATGAACCCGATGGTGAAGTTACCGATCGAAGTAAAGAAGTTATTGTGGCCAACCTAAGAAGTTTTGGCCGAATGAAAAATTTCAATCAAAAAGTAGGCGTTAACCTTAAACTACCTCTCGATAAATTACCAATCACCGATTGGATGAATGCGGATGTTAGGTATAGCACTAATTACAAATGGACCTCTGCCGCATTAAACCAAATAGATACACTAGGTAATAGAATTGAGAATTCAAGAACTATTAGCACTACAGGTAAATTTGATCTTGTTAAATTGTATAATAAAATACCTTATTTAAAAACCATAAACTCCCCTAAAAGAAGGAGATCTAGTAGATCAAGAACTCAACCAGCTGACACAGTTAAAAAATCTGAATCAAAAGCAGGAAAAGCCTTTTTACGAGCATTAATGATGGTTAGATCTATCAATGCTACATATAGCATTAAAGAAGGAACCACCCTTTCGGGATTTACGCAAAGCCCATATCTATTTGGCATGGACACAGCATGGGCTGCCCCTGGATGGGATTTTGTGTTAGGTAGCCAAGATGCGTCTATAAGAACACGTGCAGCAGAAAATGGATGGCTCGTTAAAAATTCCTTATTAAACGACCCTTTTAAGCAGTCCCAAACCATAGATTTAAACATTAAAGCAACCATCGAACCATTTAAAGATTTTAAGATTCAAATAGATGTTAAGAAAAACAAGATATCACAATATCAAGAAATTTATCGGGTTAATTCTTTAGGCCAAAGCTATGAATCTTATGCACCTTCACGGTCTGGTAGTTATAGCATAACATTCTTAGCGATTAAAACATCCTTTTTAGATGATAGATCAGGAAATGAATCTTTCGTATTTGAACAGTTTATTAAAAACCGAGAGATTATCCAAAGCAGGTTAAACACTGCAGCTAACGACACTTTATATACGGTTAATAATCAGGATGTGTTAATACCTGCTTTTATTGCAGCTTATGGAGGCAATAATGCCGAAACCATTGGGCTAACTTCGTTCCCTAAAACCCCAATGCCCAATTGGCGACTCGATTATAGCGGTTTAGGAAAAATTGCTAGCCTACGCAAGAAATTTTCTTCTATAACTATATCACATGCCTATGTTTCGTCCTTTAGTGTGGCTAATTATGCCAACTCGCTTTATTATAATAGAGCAGACGATTTAACCTTAAGCAACGATATTGAAAACCAGCAAGCAGCAACTATTGTAAACGATCAAGGCAATTTAGTGCCCACTTATGTATTTAATCAAGTGCTAATAACCGAACGATTTGCCCCGCTCATAAAAATTGCGATTAGAACTAGAACAAGATTAAACGCCTCTATTGAGTACAAAACAGAACGAAGTTTAGCACTTAATTTAGCTAATACACAAATAACAGAAATCCAAGGCAAGGACTTCGTAATCTCCTTTGGTTTTACCAAGGCAAACGTAAAAATTCCTTTTAAAATACAAGGCCGAACAACAACCCTTAAAAACGATCTCGATTTTAGAATGGACTTTAGTCTTAAAGACACAAAAACCATACAGAGAAAATATAACGATGGCATTTCTTCGGAAGAAGAGCCTGTAAATACCATAACAAGCGGCAATGTAAATTTACAATTAAGGCCTAATATTGGGTATTCACTTAACAACAGATTAACCTTACAATTTTATTTTGAACGTAATATAAACGAGCCTCGCATATCAAGTTCTTTTAAAAGAAGCACTAGCTCCTTTGGGGTTCAAGTAAGGTTTAGCCTCGCCCAGTAAGGTTCTTACTCAAATTACGATTCTTTCATTATAAAATAATTCTCTTAAATCACCCCTTTTAGTATAGGTAACATTTAAAAAACAATGTAGATTTGACCCTATAAATTTCTTACTATTAAACGATTAATAAAATGGATATTCCAGCAGGATTAAAATACACCAAAGATCACGAGTGGGTAAAAATAGAAGGCAACTCAATGACCCTTGGCATTACTGAATTTGCAGCTAAAGAACTTGGTGACATTGTTTTTGTTGAAGTAGATACCGTTGGTGATGAAGTGGCAAGCGGAGACGTATTTGGCACTATTGAAGCTGTTAAAACAGTATCTGATTTATTTATGCCAGTTTCTGGCACCATCGATGAATTTAACGAAGCCTTAGAAGATAGCCCAGAATCAATTAATGAGTCTCCTTATGACACGTGGTTGGTTAAAGCCAGCATAGAAGACGGAGCAGACATGGGCGAACTTTTAGATGCAGATGCCTATAAAGCAGTAATTGGTCTGTAATTAACAAATGCTTTGTTAGTTAAATTGCAGAAACACTATGCTCAAGCTAATAAATAAACATAGTACCTGGCTCTATTTCGGTTGGGTATTTTTTATTGCAATACTTACTCTATTACCCGGTAGCTTAATACCAAAGGTTAGCTGGGATTTTATCAGTATTGATAAAACAGTACACATTATCCTATTTAGTGTACTGGTGTATTTAGGCCTAACTGCCACAAATTATGGCCGATTAAACATCTTTAGAGCAAAACCCGTCATATTAAATATAGGTGCAGCTATAGCCTATGGGTATATAATTGAGTTAACCCAATCTTTTATCCCACAAAGATCCTACGATTTTGCAGACCTAACTGCCGATTGTGTAGGAACCTTAGTTGGATATGGATTATTCTTAGGAATCGCAAAGATTTTACCTAAGAACCATACATAGTATTAATTAATAGTGCTTATATTTGGTTTTACATAATACTGTAACTTTAGAAAAAATAAATAAATGGAAGCTAAAAAATCACCAGAAGCAGATTTGACTAAGAAGTCGGGTCTATTTCTAAATATTGGTTTCGTTATTAGCCTTTCCTTAGTGCTTTTTGCATTTGAGTACAAATCGTACGATGATGGTTCACTAATGGAGCTCGCAGCTGTTAATGACGATTTTGAAGAAATGACTGAAATCCCTCCTACGGAACAGCCACCTCCACCCCCACCAAAAATTCAGCAACCAGAAATTATTGAAGTTCCGGATGAAGAAGAAATAGAGGAAGATATTGAAGTTGATTTGGATATTGATATTACAGATGAAACTGTAATTGAAGAAGCCATTTTTGAAGAACCTGAAGAAGAGGAAGTTGCCGATGAAATTTTTACAATTGTAGAAAAACAACCTGGCTACCCAGGTGGTATGGGCGCTTTTTATAAGTATGTTCAAAAGAAAATGAAGTATCCTTCTCAAGCACGTAGAATGGGCATTGAAGGTAAAGTATTTGTACAGTTTGTAGTTGATAAATCAGGCAATATTACAGATGTAAAAGTAATTCGTGGTGTTGGTGCTGGTTGCGATGAAGAAGCAGCTAGGGTAATTAGAAACTCTCCTAAATGGAGCCCAGGTAAACAACGTGGAAAATCTGTAAAAGTAAGAATGGTACTACCTATTACTTTTAAACTGAGCTAAAACTCTATTATAGGACTTATCTATCAATAAAACCCTTAGAAATATTTCTAAGGGTTTTATTTTGTTTTGCATAACTATTGTTTTAGTTTTATAATTAAACAAATAGTTATATTATGGAAAACAAGAAAAACCCACAACTAGATTTACGCAAAAAGTCAGGTTTATTTTTAAACATTGGTTTAGTTATCAGCCTTTCCCTAGTGCTTTTTGCATTTGAGTACAAATCGTACGATGATGGTTCATTAATGGAACTCGCAGCCATTAATGATGATTTTGAGGAGATGGCAGAAATTCCTCCAACGGAACAATTACCTCCTCCTCCTCCAAAAATTCAGCAGCCAGAAATTATTGTGGTTCCGGATGAAGAAGAAATAGAGGAAGATATTGAAGTTGATTTGGATATTGATATTACCGATGAAACAGTAATTGAAGAAGCCATTTTTGAGGAGCCTGAAGATGACGAAGTTGCCGATGAAATTTTTAATATAGTGGAGAAACAGCCTTCTTTTCCAGGTGGCAATAAGGCCTTTTACAAATACATAAGTAAAAAAATGAAGTATCCCCCACAAGCAAGAAGAATGGGCGTAGAAGGAAAAGTATTTGTACAGTTTGTGGTAGACCAACATGGCAACATATCCGATGTAAAACTAATGAGAGGTGTTGGTGCAGGATGTGATGAAGAAGCTATGAGAGTAATTAAAAACTCTCCAAAATGGAACCCTGGCAAACAGAGAGGAACAGCTGTAAAAGTAAGGATGGTGCTCCCTATTACTTTTAGGCTTAGCTAAGAACTTGAGTTCACCCTTTTTTTTGGTACTAAAACTAAATAAATAGTTCATTAAAATCACAAACACATTATGGAAAATAAGAAAAACCCCAAACTCGACTTAAGAAAGAAATCAAGCTTATTTTTAAACATAGGCTTCGCAATTAGTTTAAGCCTTGTGTTGTTTGCTTTTGAATATAAATCATATGACATTGGAGACAGATTCGTTATTACTAATAGCAACTTCAACCCGGATGAATCATTTGTTATTCCCTTAACCGATCAACCAACACCTCCTCCTCCACCTAAAGAAATAATAGTGATAGAGGTACCCAATGACGAATTATTCATTGAAGAAACAAAGAATCTAATAGATAACACCTTTACTGAATTGGAGACAATCAATGAATTACCCGAATTAGAAGATATTCCTGATGAGATTGTTAATGACACCTTTGTAATTGTAGAAAAGATGCCAACCTACCCCGGTGGCATGCAAGCATTCTACAAAGTATTTAGCAAAAAATTAAAATACCCATCTCAAGCTAAAAGAATGAACATTGAAGGCCGAGTAATCATTTCATTTATAATCGGCAAGGATGGTGCTATCAGTAATATAAAACTACTTAGAGGCATAGGAGCCGGCTGCGGCCATACGAATTCTTAAAAAGACCGCTAAATGGAACCCTGGTAAACAGAGAGGTAAAACTGTAAACGTACAAATGACCATACCAATCAATTTTAAATTAAACTAATAGAAACCCTTATGAAAAATTTATTTACAACTGTAAGTACACTCCTTTTAGCTCTAATGCTATCGTGTACCAATCAAGACGAGATGGCATTAAAAGGCTTAAGCAACGAAGCCATCTTTACCAAAGTAGATCAACAGCCCACCTTTGCAGGAGGGATGCCTGCTTTTTATGAATACGTAAATAACAATTTGCAATTCCCTAAAGATCCCAAATTAGCCGAAGTTAAAGGAAGAGTATATGTGCAGTTTATTATTACCAAAGATGGTAGGATCGAAGAAGCAACTGTAATTAGAGGATTAGAAGAAACCTTTGATAAAGCCGCTCTTGAATTAGTTAAAAATTCTCCAAAATGGACTCCTGGATCACAAAAGGGCGTGCCGGTAAATGTAAAAATGGTGCTACCTATTTCTTTTTCGAGAAAAACAAATTTAGATAATGTAACAGAAGTATTAGAATTAGAAATGTTGGATGACACAATGTTTAACGCAGAAGCAATGCCAGAATTTAATGGGGGCACAAAGGCACTGTTTTCATATTTTCAATCCAACATCAAGTATCCTGAGAAAGCTAAGCGTGCTGGCATTTCTGGAAAAGTTCTAATCGAATTTGTTGTTAAAAAAGATGGCTCAATATCCAATGCTAAATTGGTAAAAGGAATAGACGAGGAATGTGACCTAGAAGCGATTAGAGTAATCAAGGAAATGCCCTTATGGAACCCTGGAATGAGTGAAGACAAACCCTTAGATGTTAAAATGATATTACCCATTTCATTTAAACTCGACTAGAAAAAAAACAAATATCACCTCTTGTAAAACAAATAAGGTTGAGAAGAGAAGGGCTAGCCAACGAAGTCGCCACTGAGTTTACGGCAGTCCTTTTTCTTTTTGTTTACACGGAGTTTCCACCAAGGCCATGCAGTAAAAAACAAAGCCGTTTTAGTGCCTGCATTATGAAAAAATCGAGCCGCTCCATTTAAGCTTCCAGAGCTATTACTGTTTTGAACAGCATACTGAAAACCAATGCTTTGCGTAAATTCCTCAAAGCACTTATTGCCATATAAAATACCCTTGGTATCATTTTTAATAATGGTTTTATATCGCTGCTTATCTGGCCGCTCCTTCTTCTTATCAATTTTAGCATTTGCATCAATTGAATTAGTTTTAGGCATAGATTCCTGTGCAAATACACTACTCGATAAAAGCAAACTAATGGAAATAATATAAAGTAATCGCAGGCTCATGTTGGAGATTTTAGGAAAAATAACACATTCTCTCATTATCAACGTGTTTTCCAGCATATTATGTACAAAAAAACCATTAAGCTCTCACTTAATGGTTTTTTACTGCTACCTGTTATCCATTTAGATATAGAATAACAATTTATTTGAGTTTAACTTTTGCCTTCGCTTTAGCTAATGTAAGCCCACCAGTAGAAAATTGCCTCAGCACTGATTGATCTACCATAAACTCTACTGTAGATGGGAATGTACAGGTATCGCACTTGGTCATCTTAACTTTAATTATAAGCTTATCAGAGTTCTTTAAACTTTTAATAGTGCTTCCATATCGAATTATACTTTCTTTAAAACTATCGGTAAATTGAGGATACATCTCTTCAACGGCCTTGTTTCTTTCTTCCTCACTCATACCAGTTTTATTTATGGTCGGCATTTTAAACAGCCCTCCATCACTATAAGAAGAGTAAACCCTAACAGAGTACACTACGCCAAGTCCGGTTAACACCTCATACTTTGGTATAGATGACATAAAATAGGTTTCTGTGTACTTAGAATCATATGTGGTTTTCAGCATGTTACTAAATAAATCCAAATCAGGTTTCTTCACTATTTCGGCATTTTCTACAAATTTTATTCTAGAGAGAAGCTTTTCTCTTGATAGTTTACCCGCACTAAAATCTCTATGATCCTTTACCAACATTTCAGCACTTATTATTGAGCTCTTATTGTTCTCAAGATTCCCAGATTTACCTCCCACAAAAACAAAGTTCATTGAAGACCCATTTTTTGTTGATAGCAAAATTTTATCGGCAGGCTTTAACTGACTTATAAGCTGGCTATAGTCCACTAAAAAAACCTTAAATGCTTCTTTCAAACTCTTTGTAAATTCTTTACTCTCATTTTCATTTTTCACTATAAGCTCGTCAATTTCCTTTTGACTCCCACTTATTTTAAAAGTGCCTACAACAGGCTCAGGTGGTGTTGGAACAAAAACCGGATTACTGCTTTCAGCACTTCTAGCATGTCCTCTTAAGGCTCTTTCAGCTTCACGTTGTACTTTATGAGCTTCTTTCATAGCGAGCTGTGCTTCCTTCTGAGCTTCTTTCGCAATTAAATCGTACTTCAGGTTATATTTATACCCAAACATCATTGGATTGTCAATCGTAAAAATCACTCCAAAGCCTTCTACATAATTTCCTTCAGGCTCTCCACCGCCAAATTTGAAATCACTATCAGTATTCATAAGTGATTCTAGCACATTTGAAGCCACGCGCAAATCTCTTTCCATCTTAGCTTCATCTATTTGAGCCAAGGCAATAACCCCTTGAAAAATAAGGGTTGTTGTTAGTAAAAATGTTGTTAATCGTTTCATCTTGAGTATATTTTAAGTTTTATATTTCCCTTTCTTATTTCATATTTTGTATTTCGCATCTACATTACTGTCCCATAGAACCTCCACCCACCGTAGTTAAAATACTAGCAATCACTTGATCGGTTTGTTGTGTTCTCATATCATTCTTAAAGTCCACATCTTCTATATTAGCTTGTAAAACTCTAAACCCATCTTTTTGTTTTTGATCCATGTATTCGAAATAATCAGTCAAAATTGAGTTTACATAGTCTTGTTGCTTTAACGCAGACACCTCAAAAAAATCATTAATTATTGTTCGATTGGCATCACTAAGTTGGGCAATGTAAGCATCTACCTGTGCCTTAGGCAATTCTTTTGAGTTAGCTGCAATTCGCTTCATATCTCTACGCTGTAATTTATTATTTGCAGCTAGTTGAGCTTTAAATTCAGATTCAGCCTCATCCAACTGAGTTACAAAATCTATGTTATTAGCCACAATCGACCTATTAATCATTTCTTGGACTTGTTGGTTGGTTAGTGCATTGGGTTGCTCAACAGGTGCAGTATTCCCAAAAGCCAACTCAAAACCACCATAAGAAACTTTAAATTGGGTTGCATACCCTATCATTAATAATAAAGTGAGAGAAGCCGCCACAGCCAAAATTGGCCAGATAGCACTTTTCTTTTCTTTCTTTGAGGTAACCTCCCAGATCAATCGTTCTGGTTCCAATACTTCCTCATCTTCCAAATTGTGCAAGAACGATCTAGACCCATTAAGTGCTTCTACCTCTGCTCTAATAGAAGCATCTTCGTTAATCGCTTGTTCTATTTGTAATCGTTCTGTTTCTGGCAAATTGCCATACACAAAATCAATTAACTGTTCGTTTGTTGGTTTAAAGCTCATAATCCAAAGTTTCTTGGTTTACATTCATTTTTGTCATCAATTTTCGCAAAGCGGTTAGTCCGTAATACAACCTCGACTTTGCTGTATTTTCAGAAATATCCAGGGCTTCTGCAATTTCTCTAAACTTTAAGCCTTCGTATTCCTTCATTATAACCACTTCTCGTTGCTCACTACTTAACTGATTTAGGCACTTAGTAACTAATTCAGCTAATTCCTTTTTCTGCAATTTCCTATCTGGCCCTGAAGCATCAACATCTTCAATCGCTGAAATCTGATCTGTTACTCCATCTTCCTTGGAAGAAAACATGGAAACCATTTTCTTGCGAAAAACACCTCGTTCTTCTTCGTGGCATTTATTTAAGGCTATTCGGTACAACCACGATTTAAACCTATCTGGAGATTGCAACGAATGAAAACTTTTATGTACCGAAATAAATGTTTAGAGATAGTCATTTAGGCACATACTAATTTAGAGTGTTCAATATTCTCAGCGATCACCATTCTATTAATCAAATTATTGAAGATTGATTCTTTGC
>Ga0256845_1001481_pt1 | contig 18784 bp, 18 predicted proteins | sample RiftiametaG_FD_189101 | JGI IMG/M metagenome (GOLD analysis project Ga0256845, IMG submission 189101) | Tube worm associated microbial communities from hydrothermal vent at the East Pacific Rise, Pacific Ocean - Riftia | ecosystem: Host-associated > Annelida > Integument > Unclassified ...
TCGATTGGGCTCGTCCCGCCCCCAACGTGTAAATCAAGATGGCGGCGCTACATTGTCCTCGATGATACCGGACCCTCGTCTATGCTCGGCGCCCGTCGATTTCGGGACTTTGTCGACGGCCTGCTAGCGACTGATTGATCGTCAATCACCCTCTAGCCGCGGTCCAACAGGCCACAAGCCTCATCGTGACCAAGTCCGCATGCGCGCTCATAGAGTGCGACCGCCTGCGTCCCATCCGCCACAATCTCAACGCCGCGGGCATACATGTTGGCCAACATATAACAGCTCGCGGCATCGCCTCCGACACATGCGTGTACATAGATATCACCTTTAGGAGAACCGGTGCGCGCTGGAGGTACGGGAGCAGGAGCAGGAGCAGGCTTGGCATGCCGATCGCCAGCTCCATAGAGAAACGTGTAGAGTTGAGATACATTTTCGGGTGCTGTCAATGCAGCCAGAGCTGCCACCTGGCCTTCGCTGAAACCAAGCGTCAACTCGATCTTCTTGTTCGTCCTCGTAAGAACAAGAAGACTTGCCAAACTCTCGGGCGGCCCGCCAGCCGTAAGTTGTGGAATCAGTCGCCCTAGCGCGGCTCGCGCAGTCGCCTCCCATACAGCCGCCTCCTGCGTCCTGCGAAAGTCGATCTTCGCGTTTAGATTCATGCCAGCAGACCCGTGGGCTGCCACGCTCAACCTCTCAATGCCGGCGAACGGAGAGTGGACAAGCGCGGGTACCATCGTATCCGGCACCGCGGCCACCAGCCACAACACCCCCGACGGATCCACCGCAGCCAATACTCTCTCAAGCTCGCCCTCGACAGCCGAAATTCCTTCGCCTCGTAAACGGGCAGCCACCTTTCGATGCCACTCTCCGGTGACCACCACGAGGCTGTCTTCCGCGGCCTGAAACGCCCGCAAATCCCCGCTATGCGTCCGTAGCATCGGCGGGCACGCCCCCTCCTCGAAACTCCACCCCTCGTTGCTCGGCTCGGATCCCGAACCCGACAGCCGCCCTTGCAAGCATTCGAGCGTCGCCGTCTCACCAATTCCTGGAGCCTGAACCACCAAGATTGTCTCCGTAGGTGAATACAAGCCAAAATCGAGGCCTTGAACGCGAGCTGGGGGGAGTCCACAGGCAAGCATCGCGTCCACAAGCTCATTTTGCCCACGCTGCGGCCCCGCCCCCTGGCCAAGCGGCGAAGACAAATAGGCGCGCGCATCGACATGCGCGAGTATCATCACACCGTGAGGAATCCGTTCGAGCGGGGCCGTTGGGGCCAACGAGAGATCGCACCGTTCGGGGGGCGCCGCCGCTGCATCAGCAACGACCGACGCATTCTCTTTTGTGACAATGTCCCCAGCGGACAGTGGATTTTGCCCGCAACCCACCGAGACGGCCGCCAGGGCGAAACCTACAATCCATAGCGACCGCGAACCCATGCCTTCCCATAACCTGTTCGATCACGCCACTCAACAATCGGCCCAAGGCAGCCAAGGCCATCCCAATCGAGAGTGCGCAACCCTTCGTTGCGATCGATCACAGAAGATTGCGCCATGAGCGCCGCCAATATTCATCCGACTGTCGTCTCTGCCTTGAAGATCGACGCCGGTGCCTGGTACCCTAAACACGTAGGCCTTTCCGATGGTAAAAAATACACTTCGTTCTTGCTCCTTTCTGTCGTTTGGCGCCACAAGCTTTGTCTTTTTCACGCAAGTCGCCTGCTCCGAATCGCATGGCAACGGCGCGGCATGGGGAAGCGAGCACGATCGTAGTGAAGACGATAGCCGTGGAGACGGCGACGGCGACGGCAAGAGTACCGGAGGCGGCGACAATACCGGAGACGACGATAGCACCGGAGGCGACGATAGCACCGGAGACGACGATAGCACCGGAGACGACGATAGCACCGGAAGCGAACTAAAACTCGACGTCTCCTCCAGCGGTGATGGTGATGGTGATGGTGATGGTGATGGTGACGGCTGCGGCGAGGGTGGAAACGTCATCGAGTTCTCCTACCTCTGGGTGTCGAATAGCTCGGAGGGCACGGTGTCGAAGATCGATACCCTGACCGGCAACGAGGTCGGTCGTTATCTCGTCAACCCAGCAGGAGGCTGGGGTGACCCCTCAAGAACCAGCGTCGGCATGTCGGGTGACGTGGTCGTCGCCAATCGAAAGGGCGGTGTCACAAAAATCTACGCGGACATCGAGGACTGTACGGAAAGCAACGGGATTCCAGGCATTCAGACATCGACGAACTCCGACTTCCTCGCGTGGGATGTGGAGGAATGCCGGGCTTGGTATCGATGGATGGATTACAGTAGCCAACGCCCCGTAGCATGGACTAAAGGCACACTCAATGAAGAGACCTGCGAATGGGAAGGCGCCAAGGTCTGGACTGCCGGTTCAAAGGACTACAAAGTCAGCATCGATCTTCTCAACGCAAAGACGGGGGCTATCGAAGAGACCATCGCCATCCCAGATGCCAAGGACACCGCCGTGGGCATCTATGGCGGTGCCGTGGATCGAGCAGGGGATTTTTGGGGAAACCAGTCCATGAACGGCCAGTTCGTGCATGTTCGCCTCGCCGATATGTCGTACGAGATGATCCAGGCGCCCCCATTCGATGGCAACAGTGAGTTTTTGACCTACGGAATGACCGTGGACAGCGACGGTTATGTCTGGGGATGTGCAAGCGGCGTCGCCCGCTACAATCCGGAAGATCAATCTTGGAAAATGGTGGAAGGCGATGAACAAGAAGGAAGATACGCCGGTTGCATGGCTGAATCTGGCGACGATGGTCTGCTCTGGGTGGGAGATTCAAGACGAAGTAATGTCATTGGTATCGATCGCCACACCCTTGAAACCGTCCAGGTCATACCCGTCCCGGGTGCCATGGGCATCAGCATCGACTTTCAGGGGTTTGTGTGGACGGTCCCCTACCACGGACTCGAAGCATATAAAGTCAACCCCGACACAGAAACCTACGAGGTTGCCGCGGGTGCCCTCGTGAATCCTTACACTTATAGCGACATGACCGGCTATGCACTTTCCCATTCGGGCGGCTCGCCTGCCGGATGACCCTCGGAAGGCCACCTCGGCCGGAACCTGAGTTTTCTCCGTCCGAGCAGGAGTCTGCGCCGAAACTTGTTCCCCTCCGGGTCACCGGACCCAACTTCAACGATGAGACCCTCGCCGATCTTGGAAAAATCCTAGGAGATGCATTTGAAGCGGTTAACACCGTTTTGTCATCACCGAGTAGGACCGCATGATCTCAAGACGATCTCTCGAAATGCTCCTCGGCCGCCCTTCCCCCCTGGTGGGCAGCCGAAAAGAGTCTCTATCCTTCTAGTTTTTCCACGATGAGAGCGATAAATGCCTCTGCGGTCACATCTCGGTATTCGTAGCCGTCATTAAACCACGTCACGATTGGATCCGACGCGCCTTCATTCATCAATGCGGCAGCCTTCGGGTAGGCGCAAACCGCCACGAGACGCCCGAGTACGCCATCGGCCGCGGGATGCGAGGGAGGATAGTGACTCCGTATCCAGGAGAATATGAGGTGAATGAGCGCGGGGTCCGCATCCTCGACAAGGTTATAGACATCGCTCGGCGCTAGATTTCCGTTCTCGATGCCATGGAGAATTCGGAGTGCAGCTCGTTGTTCCTGTTCAAATGCCATGGTGGTTGACGCCGACACTGCCATGGCAGCTCACGAACTCAAAACGATTCTAACGAGAATCGGAGCGCGCGCTCGGCAACAAAGATCTCACTCCGGCGCCTTCGGCCACGACACCATGGCCCACATGACACCACCCAACGCCAGGTAGAGGGCGATCACGGCAATAATCTCCCGCTCCCCCAGATCGAGACCGTCGCCCATCAACCCCGCGACGATGCTGCCCATCGCGCTCACCATCGTGAGCATCCCCCACTCAAGGGCAAACACCCGCCCGTGAAAGCGCCGATCCGCCGCGCGCTGGAGCAAGATCCCACTGAACACCCACGCCGTTCCAGTGCCGATCGCTACGAAAAACAACCCCAACAGCGCAAGCCAGTAGCTCGATGCCCAGGCCACCCCGGCCATAAATACCCCCGAGCTCGCTATTGCTACCGGAATCGCTATTCGCATCGCACGGACGCCATCGCCCGTGAATTTTCGAGTCCCGACGGATCCTAGGAGTGCTCCAAATCCCCGTGCCGAGAAGAGCAGCCCGACCCAAAATATCCCTGTATGAGTCGAAAAAGTTCCGTTTCCTAGAATCGGGATCATTAGCAGTGCGGCGGACTGAAACGCGATAATCGGTTTGACAAGAAGCAGACGAAACACCCATGGAGAGCGCCTCACATAGGCAACTCCCGCGCGGAATCCGGTCTCGGCCTCAACATGTCCCTCATGGCGCGGTGGCGGGAGCGCCGGAAGCCGCCACAAGATCGCCGCAGACAGAGCATAGGTCAGTCCATCCACAATGAAGGCTCCATCGATGCCCAAATGTTCCGTCGCCGAACCACCGAGCGCCGCACCGACCGCCAGCATTACCGACCACGTCCCACCCGAAAGCGCCATCGCCACAGGCAGTTCGCGGGCACTGGTAATCTGCGGAATCACGGCGGTGCGCGCGGGTGTAAAAATCCCCGAGAACGCAATTTGCGCGGCGATCGCTCCATAGAGCAAGGGCAGATTGTGGAGCCGATGCGCGACGATCAATCCTCCCACGAGGATGGCTCGCGCGACATCCGAGATCAGCATCAAGCGGCGCCGATCGAAGCGATCAACCAACGGCCCAGCGATCGGAGTCATAATAAAAATCGGTAGCGTCTTGCCGACCAACACACCGGCGAGCGCAAGTTTCGAGTCGGTGATCTCCTGGACCACCGCGTAGAGTGCGAGCAGAGCGAACCAGTCGCCGAGAAAGCTGACCGCATCGCCGAGCCAGACACGTCGAAACTCCACGTTGGAACGAACGAGCCCGATGTAACGCAGTTCGTGGTCCGTCGTCGGAGAATCCGCCGCCATGGATGCCCCATGTAGCGCAACGCGGCCCCGAGGTTGAACTGCGTGTTTTGCGGGATTCAGCCCTTTTCCCATCGAGGCTGTCGACGAGGTGACAAGACCCGGCTGCCCAGCTACCAAACTGAAGATGGATTCCCAGCACCGCGAACGCCTAAGCGTTGAGCTCGAGATCAAACTACTTAGGCAGCTGGCGCTTGAATGGCAGGATATCAATCACAGCTACTTCAAGGGGGTGCTAGCAACGCCTCTTTTTCGCCTGTCCGAAGCCCGAGAATTGCTAGGCGAATGGAGCGGCGGCACGCGGACGCTAACGATCTCTCGCTCATTGATCCTTGAGTGCCCTTGGCATGAGGTCCGAGAGGTCTTCAAACACGAGATTGCCCATCAGTTTGTGGGGGAGTTTCTGCAGGCTGATGAAACCGCCCATGGACCGGTGTTCAAAGATACTTGTGCCCGCCTCGGGATCGCCTCAGAGGCCCGAGCAACCGTCAGCGCAAGAGCCGAAGATGATGGCCGAGGTGACCGGATGGTCGCGCGAATTCGCAAGTTGCTGGCCCTCGCCGAAAGCCCCAACCAACACGAGGCTGAGGCCGCCACCGTCGCGGCACAGAGGCTGATGCTGAAGTTCAACATCGATGTGGAGCGCGCCTACAAATCAGCGACCTCGACGCGTCGCTATGGCTACCGTTACCTCGGGGAGCCCTCGGGCCGGATCTTTGAACACGAACGGCGGCTCTCGTGCATATTGACCGACTACTTTTTTGTCGAGGGAATCTGGGTTCCGGCATTTCGCCCGCGAGACGGAAAACGAGGCAACGTACTTGAGATCTGTGGGCAGGAGACCAACCTGGTCATGGCCGAGCACGTGTACAAATTTCTACTCGCCACCGCCGATCGCCTGTGGAAGATCTACAAGATCCGGCACCAGTTGCGAGCGAACCGCAATCGCCGGATATTTTTGGCGGGCGTGATGGATGGTTTCGCAACCAAGCTCGCCTCCCAACAAACAGAATTTCAAGAACAGGGGCTCGTCTGGATCCCTCACGCCGATTTGAACGAGTATTTTCGTCGAAGACACCCGAGCATCGAGACGGTTCGTCGCGGCGGGAACCGACGCAACGAGGCTTACACCGACGGGCAAACAGCGGGGAGTGAAATTGTATTGTCGCAGCCAGTCGCAGATTCTTCGTCACAACATCCACAAAGAGCGCTGCCACCCGCCAAGTAATTTTTCGATTGACCCCCCAGACACCCAGCGCGAAGCTGCGCCATGCTTCGGCCCTCACTTTTCTCGGTCTCGGTATCGCTCCTGCTCGCCCTGGGCCTCGGCTCGACTCTCGCACACGCAGACGAGGGCCAGTGGAAGCCCGACCAAATTAGTGAGCTTGATTCAGCACAGTTAAAATCGATGGGTCTGGAGTTGAACGCCGCGCAGCTCTGGAACCCGGCCGGAAACGAACACGACGGAGGCCTGATGCGAGCCGTGGTCAATTTATCTGGGTGCACTGCTGCCTTCATCTCGTCGGATGGACTCATCGCCACAAACCACCACTGCTCTTACTCCGCGATACAAGCCCAAAGCACGATCGATCACGACTACCTTGGCCAAGGTTTTCTTGCCCGCTCCCCCGACCAAGAGTTGGAGGCCAACGGCAAGACCGTCCGAGTGCTGCGCAAGGTTTCGGACGTCACCGCCACGATACAGACCGCCATCAACGAAGGTCACTCGCCTCGCGCGCAGGCCGAGGCCGTGAGCTTGGCTAAAAAATCGTTGATTAAAATCTGCGAGACATCGTCAAACAACCACCGATGCAGCGTCGCTAGCTTCTACAGCGGCAGCCTCTACGAACTGCACGAGTACATCGAAATCCGCGACATCCGCCTCGTATATGCCCCTCCCGCATCTATTGGCGAATATGGCGGCGAGGTGGACAACTGGATGTGGCCACGTCACACCGGTGATTTTTCACTTCTGAGGGCCTACGTGGCCCCTGATGGAACATCCGCCGATTTTTCTCCCAACAATATCCCATACCAGCCTGCCAGGCATCTTGAGATCTCCTCCACAGGTGTCTCGCCCGGAGACTTCGTCGCTATCCTCGGCTTCCCGGGCCACACGGATCGCTATCTTGCAGCCTCCGAAATCCGGCGTCACATCGACCAAGTTCTACCGAACCTGGTCGATGTCTACGGCGAATGGATCGACATTCTCGATTCACACGCAAACCGCGACGATGGCGTCGCAATCAAAGTTGCCTCCACCAAAAAAAGGCTCGCCAATCGCCACAAAAATGCCCGAGGAAAACTTGAAGGACTCTCGCATATGAGTCTCATTGATCGTCGAGAACGCGAAGATGAAGCCCTCGCAGCCTGGGCACGACAGCCTGGACACGAGGCATACATCAAGGTTCTCGATGATCTTCAGGCACTCAGCGTCACCCGGAAATCCTCCCACGAGCGAGATTTCCTGCTGAAGAATGTTGCCACCGTGTCCAAAAAATTGGCGACCGCGGTCGATCTAATCCGGCGCGCAAGAGAGCAAAGTAGACCCGATCTCGAACGGCCCGGAACCTACATGGCGCGCAACGAGGCCCGGCTCAGATCGCGGATCATCGGGCGTATACGCGACTATGACGAGGGAGTGGAGGTCGAAATCATGGCCTCGATCCTTAAACGACTGACAGCGCTACCGAAGACCCAAAAAATAGAGGGTCTTGAGCGCTCATTCAAGGGCCGATCCCCAAAGACGGCTGCCGCGTGGCTCGTAAAAAACTCCGTGCTCGCAGACAAGGCGGTCGTCATCAGTCTCTTCGAGCAGGCGAGCATCAAGACCATCTCGCGACTCAACGATCCCATGTTCCGCCTCGCCAAATCGATCGTCGATCAGATGGAGGCGAGCGAAGCCACCGCGAAGAACCGCGAGGGTCGACAACTCGTGCTCGGGCCCCTACATTTTGAAATGATCCAGGCGGTACGAAAAGGCCCCGTCTATCCCGACGCGAACAGCACCATGCGCTTCAGTTTTGCGACGGTAAAAGGGTATTCAAAGTGGGACAAAATCAGCCAATCTGCACAATCAACGTTGTCAGAGACCGTCGACAAGCACACCGGAGAAGACCCTTTCAACCTCCCGCCACGGGTCCTTTCGGCGGCCGCTAAAGCGACGAAGAGCTATTGGTCAGGACCCAAACTCAAGGATGTCCCAGTCTGTTTCTTGGCCAACGCCGACACCACGGGTGGGAACTCGGGATCCCCGGTGATCGATGGCAAGGGTCGATTTGTCGGACTTAATTTTGACCGAGTGTGGGAGAATATTGCAGGTGACTACGGATACAATCCAAACCACTCGCGCAACATCAGCGTCGATGTGCGGTACCTGCTTTGGATGCTCGACGAAGTTGAGCATGCCGACACCTTGTTGACCGAGATGGGGGTGGCGCAGTTCAGCGGCAAGCCACGACGCGACATGCCCTCGACGACTGCGACGCCGTCCTACACAAATAGTAGCGAGCTCGAAGGCCGACCTGCCCCCGAATCCGCCTCGAGCGGTCCAGGTTGCAGCGCTCCATCGGCCTCATCGTCGCCCCCCACGGCGGGCCTGTTTGCAGGCTTCGTTGTCCTCTTTGGACTCCGCCGACGCCGCAGATCTCGATAGCCCCGCGGCTTCGGAACGCGTGATCATCGCCGCGACCAAGCGAAATTGTCATTTTCTGGACAAGATAACAGTACTGCTCAAGCATACAGTCATGGCTCCTCAAAACACCGCATGCACCCGTCTGCACGTCCTTCGCACCATATTCGAGTTGGGGTGCGCAGATATCCCTCCCACAGTCGAATGGCTCGCAAGCCTGCTCGACAACGAGTCATCCCAAATCGAATCCCAGCTCGGGCTTCTTGAAGAACAAGGCCTGGTCCGCGCGGCCCAGGTCCGATTGACCATGGCCGGCTTGGTCATGGCAACCAAGATCACGACCCCTTTCACTGCGGACCCTCACCACGGAACCATGGACTTGGCGCGCGCGGGTGACCTCGCGGCTTAGCCCTCCCCAAATCGCCTCAGAACTGCGCTCGAAGTCCGACCCCCGTCGGCCCAACGGTCACCGCTGGATTCGACTGGACTTTGCCGCTCCTCGTTCGCGTACGCACCAACAACATCACGCCAATCGTTGTAATCGCGGTACCGACAAACGCTAGTGATGCTCCGCCCCAGCGCGTATCAAAGACATACCGACAGTCACCGTCCGCATCGATATCCCGTCCGCTGCACTTATTTTTGTACTGTTGCGGAGGAATGGCGAGCAAGCCAATTGCGGCCCCCAGAATGGCTACGCCAACACCAACCCCGGTCACTCCCCACGCGCGGAATCTTGGATCTGTGGTTTGGTCTAGAGCTCGATCAAGCTTGAACTCGGTGGTCGATCGCACGCCTGTGACCAGACTGATCTCACGTTCGACAACAACGTGACCCAGAAGCTGTACCCGCACGACGTGACCACCCGCGCTGAGGTTTCCTTCGAACGGCGTTCGACCCACGCGCTCGCCGTCCACAAGAATGGTCGCGCCCGACGGCACACTGGTAATCCGAATCTCTGGAGGCGCCTCGCTGCCCATGACCACGATTTGTTTGGCCAGATGAACCGCGATGCTCTCCACGACCCCGGCAGCCTCTTCGAGGCCACAGATTTCACATGTGTCTGATGCCTCTGCGATCAGCTCTCCCGACGCACTCCATATTCGCGCACCGAGCGCGTAATCTCGACGAACGAGGTCCACCCATAGCTCCGCAACGAGCGCGCCCCCTTCGGACGATGGGCCCTCCATCTCGCAGTTGGCGGTCCTGCAATCTGCGCGGGGGTGTCCACCGACAAAGACGAGCCCGCCACGCTCCATTCCGCTGCGAAAATCCGTACGAAAACGCTCGCTCGATGCAGGAGCGACCGCTCCCTTTATACGGACAGGCCGAAGCACAACATCGGTCTCATGGGCCGCTGCGTGGGCCCCAGTGGCTCCGAGAAGCGCGCTCGCGGCACAAAACACTGCCGAGAGCCCCAGTGGTGAAACTCGGACCCGCCCGACCCGCGGTCGCTCTGGCACTTTAACGGTGCGTGCCGATACGGGAACCGACCTTCCGTCGCAGAGCACAGTCATCTGTGGGATGCTGGCTCTGTATTTTGCGTGGCGCAACACCATTTAAGCTTAGCGGCCCGAAAGAGACGTCCGCAAACTTCCAGCAACTGCGAGTTACGCGGGATCACGGGGCCGAGCCGAACATTACGCTCTCGGGGCCGGTACGTCTGTTGCCTGGACGCACCGTGCCCAATACGCGCTACCGAATCTTGCGCTGGCTCGGCGAAGGAGGAATGGGGGTCGTCTACAAGGCCGAGCACGTGGACCTCGGACGGACGGTCGCGCTCAAGTTGCTTAGGAACCCAGAGCAACTCGACCCGAAGGCCGCGCAGAACTTTCGAGATGAAGCGAGAGCCGCAAGCAGCATCGGATCGAAAAACATCGTCGATGTCTTCGATTTTGGAGAACTCCCAGATGGCCGGCTGTTGTATGCGATGGAGCTTGTCGATGGCACGAGCCTCGCGGATGACCTTCTCCAACAAGGGCCCTTTTCAGCTCAACGGCTGATTCCGGTCTTGCGCCAAATTTGTAAGGGGCTCGCAGCCGCACATTCTGCGGGCGTCGTTCACTGCGACATCAAGCCGGAAAATATTCTTCTCACTCGAGCCATGGCTCGCTACGACCACGTCAAAATCGTCGACTTCGGGATTTCCAAGATTCAGGGGAGCGGAGGCGACAAACTCTTCTCGGGTACAGGCACCCCACCTTATATGGCTCCAGAGCAGTGCCTCGGTCTCGCGTACGACGGCCGCCTCGACATGTATGCGCTTGGGTGTACGGCCTACGAGATGGTGGTTGGCCAGCCGCCATTTGTCGCCAATGCGCTCGACGAGGTTCTCCGATCTCAAGTTGAGGAGACCCCAGCTCCACTCGCGGAGGCAATGATGACCGCGGGTCACCAAGATCGCCCCCCGATTCCTCCCGCTCTCGAAGCGGTCATCATGCGCTGCCTTCGCAAGCGCCCGGAGGAACGTTTTTCTGACATGGCGGACCTGGAGGCCGCCATCTGCGAAGCTCAAATCGAGGCCAAGATCGAGACAGATTGGGACTCGCTCCCGCTTCCTGATGTAGAGCCCGAACGACGCGCTCGTCTTGTCGAAGGCATGCCATCGGCGGATGAGTTCGCGGCCGGTCCGAAATGGAGAGCGCTCCCTCTGGCGCTCGCAACCCTCACGCTGCTCGCCAGCCTCGCATTTTTTTTCACGCAACCGAACGTCGTCGACGAGGCCGACCTCGCCCTCATCGACACAGCCACCCACAAGGCACGGGCCGCGGCGGCGCGCGCCTACTACGTCTACCCCCCCGCAGAAAACCCTCACGGTGACACTGCCTACAAGGTCATGCTCGCACTGCAGACCCTCGACAACGTTGACGAAGACCTGCGCGATACACGAAGTCTCGAACTGCGTCGAGAATTCGCAGAGACGCTAGAACGGCTCGGGGACCGCTACTGGGATCACAAGAGCGGACGACGATTCGCCAGTGACTACTACGCCCAGGCGCAGATCTTCGATCCAACAAATCAGCGGGTCAAAGAACGAGCCGCCCTCTTGAGCGGTGAGGTCTCGGCACTTCGTCGCGCCGCGGCTACCGGGAACTTCTCGGCCCAGGTCCTGAAAAATGCAGAGACCCTAGTGATCCTCGCCGAAGACGACCTTAGCGAACGCAATCGGAAGCTCGCCGCACAGCTTCAGGCGAACGGAGCATCCCTCAACGCGACAACCCAAGCTCAGCTCTACGATCTCGCCGGTATCGAGGCCCCGTCCCTGCGCGAAGAGATTGCCGCCGAATACAGGCGAAACGAACAGGCGGCCGACAAAGAAAGAAACAAGGACGACGACGAGACTCTGGACCCCGTGCCCTTCGATGTACCTGCTCCTCACGGCCGGCCCGAAGCCGGCGAGCACCTGAGAGAACGCGACCGAGCAATGGGGAAAAAACTCGCGACAAAGGGAACGTCGGCCCTCGCGCATGGTCGAGTTTCATTCGCAGAGCGGCTTTTTCAGAAGGCGATCAGCGCCGACTCCCGAAACGCGGCCGCGCTCATGGGACTTAGCGATATTTTTTTCGACCGAGGACAATACAAACGCGCCGGGCGCTTCGGCGAGCGAGCGGTGAGCTCTGCACCGCGTAATGGCGCCTACCGCATCCGTCTCGGCGACGCCTACTTCAAGCTCTTTCGCTACCCTCTGGCCAAAAAACACTATCAGAAAGCAAAAGTTCTGGGGCACAAGCACGCAAAAACGCGACTCTTGAAGGTCAACGCAAAACTCGACGGCTGAGGCTGCTATCCTGGCACGATGACCGTTCCGGCCAGCTCGACCGCCGCTTCAAAAATGCGTCGCGGAGACCCCCCCCCTCGTATCCCTGGACTCTTCGACAGCCATTGTCATCTCGACTACCCGCCCGCACAGGACAATATCTTAGGATGCCTGGCCCGCGGCGAAGCTGTCGGCGTCGAGCAGTTCATGCACATTGGCTGCAGCGTCAATCGAATCGACCCCGCGGTAGCGATCGCCCGCACCCACCCGCAAGTGTACGCAGCGATCGGGATACACCCCCATGATGCCTCTGACCTAACGGACGAGGTGTTGGCGCGCATCACCACCTACGCCCGCGATCCCAAGGTGGTCGCTATCGGCGAAACCGGCTTGGACTACCACTACAACCGCTCCCCAAGAGACATTCAAAGGTCTGCAATGACCCAGCAGATCATGCTGGCGAAAGACCTCGATATGCCCCTCGTCCTTCACATCCGCGATGCACATGAGGATGCATTCGCCATCCTCGCACAGACCCCTCCTCGGGAAAATCCTGGGGTCGTGCACTGCTTCACGGGAACACTCGCCGAGTCCAAGCGGTGGTTGGACCTGGGCTGGCACATCTCATTCTCCGGAATCGTCACCTTCAAGACCGCAAAGGCGCTGCGAGAGGCCGCAACCGAGTGCCCCGAGGATCGGATCCTTCTTGAGACGGATGCCCCCTTCTTGGCGCCCGAGCCCAATCGGGGGCGCCCCAACGAGCCCGCAAACGTCGCATTCACATGCGTGCAACTCGCATCTCTTCGCGGCCAGAGTCCCGAGTCTTTGGCCAGTGCCGCGGCAACAAACACTCGCCAGCTCTTCAAGATCGAGGCTCCTGCCCTCCAGTCGTCCTCCCCGAACGAGATCGCCGCCGCATCCGGGCCCGTTCTCATCGGTCCTTGACGACACGGGCGAACCTGCATCATAGTTCGTGCTCCGCATGAGCCCCCCGCAATGTCGCGGGGGATCCGCTACGGAAGGACAACTACGATGAATCTTGAATTGGGCCTCATGGCCAAAAAGGTCGGCATGACCGAGTACTTTGAGGACGATGGCACCCGCGTGCCCGTGACTGTGCTCAGGGCTGCCGGAAATGTTATCACCGCGCACCGTACAGAAGAGCGTGACGGCTACAGCGCACTTCAGGTGGCTTTCGACGCTCAAAAAGCGTCACGTATGACCAAGCCAGAGTTGGGTCAGTTCGAAGCCGCAGAGAAGATCGCCAACGCCGGCAAGGCCGAGGGCGATGAAAAGATCTCCGTCAAGCCCATGCGCCGTATCTTCGAGATTCGCGTTCCTGCAGGATCCCTCGCCACCTATGCCGTCGGTACCGAATTGCCTCTGAACATGTTCGAGGCTGGTAGCCTTGTCGACGTGGCCGGAACCAGCAAGGGTAAAGGCTTCCAAGGTGTGATCAAACGCCACAACATGCGCGGCGAGAAAGCTTCTCACGGCCAACACGAGGTCTACCGGCACGGTGGATCGATCGGTTGTCGGCTGACCCCTGGCCGCGTCCTCAAGGGCAAGCGTATGGCCGGGCAGATGGGCAACGAGCGGGTGACCGTGCAAAATCTAACCATCGCTCGCGTCATCGAAGATGATGGGCTTCTGCTCGTTCGCGGACCGATCCCCGGATCCAAAAATGGATACGTAACCGTTCGTTTGTCGGTCAAAGCCGGCGCACGCAAGCGCGCATCCGCGGCAAAGAAGTAACCGCTCTTCGGAGCATCTAAGAATAGGCAGCCCATGGTGCGTAGAGGCCTCGGAGACAAGAGCCAGCGCCATGACGCTGCCTATTTGCGTGCAAAGCGAGAGAAGTACGCGGGGCGAGCGATCTACAAGCTGCAGGAGCTCGACAAGAAATTCCGTCTGCTGAAGACCGGCGGTCAAATTTTGGATCTCGGCTGTTGGCCTGGATCATGGCTGCAATATGCGATCAAGCGGGCCGGACCCGAGGCCACGCTCGTCGGTATTGATCTCAAAGAGGTCACACTCGCCATGCCCGCAAACGTGACCACGATCGAGGGCGACGTCTACAAGTTGCGACCGGCGGCTCTTGTACGACGTTTTGGGCCCTTCAACCTTGTCATGAGTGACATGGCTCCAAACACGACCGGCAACATCGACGCAGACATCCATGACAGCGAAGAGGTCTTTCTTCGTGCACTACAGATAGCACACGGCACTCTTCGGCCCGGCGGCCATTTTGTAGCGAAGGTTTTTCAAGGTGGCCGTTTCCCGGAGCTGATTCGACAAGTCCGCGAACTCTTCCAACACACAAAACCGTTTCGGCCAGATTCAACACGCAAGAGCAGCCGAGAACAGTACATCGTCGGACGTGGTCTCCGGGCTTCCAAGGCTTCCCAAGAGGCTCTTGTCGCCCTCCGTGATGCGCGGGACGACGCGGCCCCAGGGGACCCGGACCCGCAGTTCTAGGCCCTCCGCTCAAGCCCCTCAATGGGCACAAAAATCTCGAGACGATGAAAATCAGGAACTGAGCCAAGCGTCGGAGCATGAGCCAGATACTGGCGTTCCATCACGCCTCCACCGTGAATCGCGTAGGCATTGATCCTGTCCCATCCCCGGGGAATCAATGCTTGTCCAACGACCAGGTGCGCCCGCCAATATGACCGACCGCCGTGGTCACCGATAATCTCTATCGTTGGCGACAATCGAAGGTCATCGCGCACGACATTGCGCCGCCCATGCAGCAATAAGGCGAGATAGTGGCCATGCGGCCCCAACTCGATCTCTAGATAGCGCCCATTTTCTCCCAACAAAAATAGCTCAACAACCTCGTGCTCCCACAACCGAGGGCAGCGACCACGGGGCCCCTTCGGTATCTCATCGCCATAGTAGGGCGCGCAAAAATTAATCTCAAGATCGCCATCGCGTAACCTGACGTCCAGTTGTATCCAGGCCTCGACGGGGGCCGGGGTACCGTCCCAACAATGGCGTATCGCCAGCCTGCGACCACCGTCCACGTCCAGCTGCCATCCCACGGTCACTCCGCCACGGGCGGCGAGACCTCGAGATTTTCGTCGTCCACCGCACTCCCGTCATGTGGATCGATCTCGACGTCGTGAAACTTGCTGATATCGAACTCCAGGCCTCCCGATGGCAAGAACGAGATGACATCTCGAAAACGGTGGTCCTCCAAGATATCGTCTGCACCATAGATCGCTCGACCGTAGATATCTTGAGCAAAGGTACCATCGAGCCCGCGTAGTGAAACGATGAACCTCGACTGCTCTCTTCGCATGTCCTGAGCGCTCATCCCATAGATCGGGCTATTTTCGTCCACCTCGTGAATGATCAGCCAACTGAGCACGAACAATGGCGTGCGCGCGCGAACAAGATCAAGGTCGTGCAACCGTCGTAGCCGATGCCCCTCGACCGTAACCTCTGGCTTTAGTACGACGATGTTCACGGACGCCTCAACAACATCGTTCCCCCTCGCATTGGCGATGCGCATAAGAAGGCACCGTTTTCCATTGTAGTGGGTAAGCAATAGATTGTTGCTGAACACAAACTTCGCCCGCGGCCGCGCGAACTTAGAAAAAATCAGGCCCGTCGCCACCGCGATCATTACGATCCCCACAAAAGACTCAAGCGAGACCATCGCGTGGGCGTAGTCGGTCTTCGGATGCATCGCACCGTAGCCGATCGTCGTAATTGTCTGGACGCTAAAAAAAAAGTTCGCGCTAAACGTCTTTGACGACACGCCCTCAAGACAGTCGCCACCGAGCCCATAGAGCCCGGCGAACAAGGCATTGATCGCAAGAAATGAGAACGCGAACAGAGTAAGCACCTGCCACCATGGCGCCCGTAGCAGATGATAGTAGAGATCGGTCAAGGGAGTGCGCGGCACTCCCTTGCGAATCGTATCGAACGCAGCGCTGGAACCTTTGCGATTTGCCATGAATCCCTCTTGTTCGCGTCGAGCTCGACCCGAGGACCGAACGATTTATTTTTTTGCGGGAGCGGCCGCAGGATCCGCGCCTGCACCGTCCAAGACCCGGTACTTCTCGATGCAACGCTTAAGCAAATCCGGGAGTTCCTTCTTGTATTCTTCGGTCACTACGCCCATTGCGGCCGCTTGGCACTGCGCGACAGGGATGCTGTTCATCTTCACGCAACCAGCCTTTTGCATCGCTAGTTGCGTGGTTTTTGCACCGTCCCACTTGGTCAAAGCTTCGCCCGTGTAGAGCCGCTTCATATAGGCATCATTGGCGGCCGACACCGCCTCGCAGGCCTTCTCGATATTCTTAGGCGCTTTGGCATCCGCGGGGATCGAAGCGAATTTTTCGATGGCCGCAACTCGGGCGGTTTCGGCCTCCTCTTCAGCCTTCTTCGCGGCTTCTCGTTCCGCCTTGAGGCGAGCCATCTCTACGGCGACGGGGTCATCCGCCTTTTGTTCGGCCGCCGCGGGAGGCGCTTCTTGAGCGTCGCAAGCGACAAACGAGGGGATCATAAGGACTGAAAAAAGAACAATTACACGTTGAGTCATCGATAGCTCCGGATCTGTTCCGGTGAGCGTGCCATGCGCTCGATGTGTCGGGCAAGCCCTGCAAAAACACGAAAAATGCGCCTGCGACACTGTGTGTTGTGCGCGAACATGCGCGACTGCGCGCGTTCTCAGAGGAGCCCACGCCGTCCCAGACTCCCGAGACCGCCTATCACGCAGTGAGAGGTCGCTCTCTCCGTGACCGCGCCATGGTCGCGGAACGCCTCGCGTGCGCCGCGACCTGCCGACGGTTCCTATAAAGGAGCTGGATTCGACGACCAAACGCGGTCGAAACAAAGGCCGAAGACCGGGGACGTGATTACATCAAGGCGACGTGCGTCTTCGTTTCTACCCCGGCCATGCAACCGAGCAGCGCGTCCGGATCGTCGACGTGTATCCAATGCCCGGCATCCGCCAACACCGTTAACCCTATCACCCCCTGCTCGGCCAAGGCCCTGGCACGAACCAATTGTGCCGAATCGAGAGCTGACGATCGCCCCCCAACCACCAGCTCGAACCGTGGACCGAAATCAGCCTCGAGCAGCGCCCAAAAATCGCGGCGATGAAAGTCATCGATCAATGCATGTATCGCAACGAGATCCAACGAAAAATGATATCGACCTCGCTCCAGCTTGAGGTTCATCGCCAGCCACTGCGCCGTCCCGCGCGCAATCTTTGATGACACCAGCTCTCGCACAAAATGATCCCGAGTCGCGAAGTTCGCTGGCAATGAACCCAGCGCATCCAAGACGCTACGAGTCAACTCCCCGTCGCTGACGCCGGGTGGCGAGTCGAGAATCCAAACCCGGCGCAACCGTCCCGTAGAGTGCTCAAGATCAGAAAACTCATCCGAGTTCCCGAGGCCAGCCGATTCGAACAACCGCGCATTTTTTATGGCGAGCACACTCGCCAGGGCAACCTTGCCACCGAAGCTATGTCCAGCGACCTCTAAGGACGAGAGCGAAATTTCGCCTGCGTCCACGAGCGCCTGGAGACTTTCCACCACGTCGCCGGCCGCAGCGTTCACCGTGTGCGGTCCCAATCCGACTTCGGAATCGCCGTGTGCCCTTAAATCAAACAGCACAGCTCCCCACCCTCGACGGCTTCGAAGGAGCCTCTGGGCGAAACCACGCCAGTTGCCACGACGACCCAAGACTCCGTGCAAGAATACGATCCAGCAGTGGGGAGTGGTGTCGTCGGGTCTGCGAAGAAGTGTATGGGCAAGTTTCATCAGCGGCCACCAGACTAACGAACAACGAGGCACTCAACCACAGAGCTGTGACCTTCGCGCACCATCCCCGCACCGTTCGTACCCCTGGGCCAAGGGGGGGCGAACGAACCTGCCGACGCCGCGCCTCGAACCAAAAAACCTCACCCACACTCTGCGAACGCCTCGCATACGTCTCTGGGACCACGGAAAGGCCCAGGACCCCCAAATTCGATGCCCCACGTGCCCGCATCGAAATCCCACTGCCGCGACGCCGCCCGGAGTGTAGGCTCACGGCGTGATCCCGTACCTCGACCTCATGCGGCGAATTCTCGACGAAGGACACGACAAAGGAGATCGCACCGGCACCGGGACCCGAAGCATCTTCGCACATCAGATGCGGTTCAACCTTAGCGAGGGATTTCCATGCTTAACAACAAAGAAGCTTCACCTTCGCTCCATCATCCATGAGCTCCTTTGGTTTCTCTCCGGCGATACCAACGTCGCCTATCTCCAGAAAAATGGCGTGAAGATATGGGATGCCTGGGCGGACGAACAGGGTGACCTGGGACCGGTCTACGGCCACCAATGGCGGTCTTGGCCTACTCTCGAGGGCGGTGCGATCGACC
>Ga0256845_1001482_pt1 | contig 18780 bp, 15 predicted proteins | sample RiftiametaG_FD_189101 | JGI IMG/M metagenome (GOLD analysis project Ga0256845, IMG submission 189101) | Tube worm associated microbial communities from hydrothermal vent at the East Pacific Rise, Pacific Ocean - Riftia | ecosystem: Host-associated > Annelida > Integument > Unclassified ...
GATTAGAAGCAGATAGAGCCTTAAAAAAAATTAAACGAAAATTTACTAGTGCTTTTATTTTTAAACCTAAAAAGAAGAAAAAATAACATTCAGTAATATATCATTACAAAATAAAAAGACGCCCATTTTTGATGCATTAAAAATGGTCGCCTTTTTATTAATTTAACTAAACCACTACTCTACTTCGTAAAACAATAGTTTATTTTGCTTATTCATAGGTAACACCATTATATTTTTTACTGTATTATAATAAATACCTCCTACGCTTTCATCTGGTGTTAATATTTTATCAATGTTACCAGATTTAGAAATATGATATAAAAAACCACCTCTTCAATCTGAAACAAAAAATCCTTTTCTTGTACCATTTTCTTGTATACCATCTAAATTTCCTAATGCATTTTCAGTTAAGGTAGTTATTTCTTTACTTTCCATGTTTAACTTTAAGAAACGTCCTTTAGGCTATCTTCACTAAAGCCCCAGCCACCAATATACATTTCGTTATTAACTACTAGCAAACCATTAGGATATTCCAATAATTCACCATCCATTTAGTCAAATTACCACTTGTATCTAATTTATAAATTGCTGATGTAAACATATACATTTGCATCTGCATTTACATCATTTAAAAATTCAACATCTTCATCTGTATATTTATTGATAATTTTATTAGTATTCAAATCTACTTCAACTAGTTCTAAATTATTGCTCACATAAAATTTATCACCTAAAACTAATTGTCCTTTTGAGTCGTTTAAACCAGTAATTAGCTTTTCATTTAACAATTATCCTTCTAAATAAACTGTAGATATGTACCCATCACCAGCTTCTTTTTCTCCAATGTTTGACACGTACAACACATTACGTTTAGTATCGAATACCACAGATTCTCGATGAACAAAACCTTCAACTTCTTTAATTAATTTTGGTTCAGAATTAGTTGATTTTTCTACAGGTTCTTCTTCTGTTGATGTGTTTTGTTTTTTATCAGTTTTACAACCGATTAAAAGAAATAATACTAGAGTAAAACGTTAATATATTTTTATGGTTTATTTTATTATTGAAGTTTTAAAGATATTCTTGAAATTATTAGAAATAGATTTACAAAAAAAAGCCCTAAACATTAGTTTAGAGCTTTCTTATTTTATTAAATAGACTTAATATTATTTAAGCGTTTTTTTAACTTCAACTTCATGGAAAGCTTCAATAACATCACCTTCTTTAATGTCGTTATAGTTTTTAATTTGCATACCACAATCGTAACCTTTAGCCACTTCTTTAGCATCATCTTTAAATCGTTTTAAAGAAGCTAGTTCACCTGTGTAAACAACAACACCATCTCTAATTAAACGGATACTAGAATTTCTAAATATTTTACCATTAGTTACCATACAACCTGCAATAGTTCCAATTTTAGATACTTTAAACATTTCTCTAATTTCTGCTGTACCAGTAATTTCTTCTTTAAGCTCTGGGGACAACATACCTTCCATAGCATCTTTCAGATCATTAATAGCATCATATATAATGGAGTATGTTCTGATATCTATTTCTTCTTTATCTGCAATCATTCTTGCATTTCCAACAGGACGCACATTAAACCCTACAATAATTGCATCAGATGCCGATGCTAATAACACATCACTTTCTGTAATAGCTCCAACACCTTTATGTAAAATATTAACTTGAATTTCTTCTGTTGATAATTTTTGGAAAGAATCTGTTAATGCTTCTACCGATCCATCAACATCACCTTTAAGGATAATATTTAATTCTTGGAAATCTCCTAATGCAATACGGCGGCCAATTTCATCAAGTGTAATATGACGCTGTGTTCTGACAGATTGCTCGCGTTGTAATTGTGCTCTTTTAGTTGCTATTTGTTTTGCTTCTCTTTCATCCTCAAACACATTAAATTTGTCTCCTGCTTGTGGTGCACCATCTAATCCTAAAATAGATACTGGTGTTGATGGTCCAGCTTCTTTCACATTGTTTCCACGTTCATCATGCATTGCTTTTATCTTACCACTATTCTTTCCTGCTAAAACGTAATCTCCAACTCGAAGTGTTCCAGCTTGCACTAATATAGTAGATACATAACCACGACCTTTATCTAAAAAAGCTTCAACTACAGTTCCTACAGCAAGTTTATTCGGATTTGCTTTTAGCTCTAATAATTCGGCTTCAAGTAGCACTTTTTCCAAAAGTTCGGCAACGCCTGTTCCAACTTTTGCAGATATATCATGCGATTGGATTTTTCCTCCCCAATCTTCAACTAATAAATTCATTTGCGCTAATCCGTCTTTTATTTTTTCAGGGTTTGCATCTGGTTTATCAATTTTATTAATAGCAAAAACAATAGGAACTCCTGCAGCTTGTGCATGTGATATAGCTTCTTTTGTTTGTGGCATAATATCATCATCTGCAGCAGCAACAATAATCACAATATCTGTGACTTGAGCTCCACGAGCACGCATCGCCGTAAAGGCTTCGTGACCAGGAGTATCTAAAAATGCTATTTTTTGACCACCTTCTAACTCTACACCATAAGCACCAATGTGCTGTGTAATACCACCAGATTCACCAGCAATTACATTTTCTTGACGAATAAAATCTAGAAGTGATGTTTTACCATGATCTACGTGACCCATCACAGTTACAATAGGTGCACGTGGCAATAAATCTTCAGGTTTATCTTCAACTTCAACAATAGATTCTTCAATATCAGCAGTTATAAATTCTACTTGATAACCAAATTCTTCAGCTACAATAGATAATGTTTCAGCATCTAAACGCTGATTCATTGTTACCATCATACCCAACGACATACATGCAGAAATAATTTCGGTTACTCCAACATCCATCATGGTTGCAACTTCATTTGCCGTTACAAATTCGGTTACTTTTAAAATTTTGCTTTCTGCTGCTTCTATTTGCTCATCAATATCAGATTGCTCTCTATGTTGATCTCTTTTATCTTTTCTATATTTTGCGCCTCTTCCTTTGTTAGATTTTCCTTGAAGTTTTTCAAGTGTTTCTCTTACTTGTTTTTTAACATCTTCTTCACTAGGTTCTTCTTTAACTACATTACGTCTTCCTTGACCAGGCTTATTTCCTTTATATCTACTATTTCCACTATTCCCGCCACCTCTATTCTGATTATTACCAGATTGTGGTCCGCCAACTTTACTTATACGTCTACGTTTTTTCTTATTTGCAGCACCATTTGCCGATTTTGCTTCTGGTTTTTTATCTTCTTTCTTTTTCTTAGGCTTATTAAATTTAGATAAGTCAATTTTATCTCCTGCAATTTTTGGTCCAGTTAACTTTTTATATTGAGTAGTAACTTTTTCGTTTGCTAGAACCTCACCGTCTTCAGAAACAATTTCAGATTTCTCTGTTTCTAGTGACTTTTTGGTTGTAGTTTTAGAAATTTTCTTTTTTACAGGTTCTTTAACTTCAACCTCTTTTTCAACTACAGCCTTTTTTTCAACAACAACCTCCTCCTTTTTAGGAGCAGCCTTTGCTTCTTTTTTAGCAGGGATTAAATCTATTTTTCCTACTTTTTTTGGTCCAGAAAGTGTTTTTTTAGCTTTTACTAACTCTTCTTTCCTGACAATTTCTTTTTGCTTTTCTTCAATCTCCCGCTCGCGTTGCTCGCGCAACACTTCTTTTTCTTTTAGCTTTGCTTCGCCAACCTCTTTTGATGCTACTTTTTTACTTGCATCTGTTTGAAATTCATTTGAAAGTATGTTATATACTTCGTCTGAAATTTTTGTAGTAGGTCGCTTCTCAATTTCAACGCCTTTGGAATCTAAAAATTCCACAGCACGGTCTAATGAGATATTAAGCTCGCGTAATACTTTGTTTAATCTAATTGTTGCAGCCATAAATTGCCTTTAAAATACTCAAATATATGTTATTCCTCAAATTCTTCTTTAAGAATTCTAATAACATCACTAATAGTTTCTTCCTCTAAATCTGTTCTTTTTACTAAATCTGCTAAATCTTGCTCTAATATACTTTTAGCAGTGTCTAGTCCAGCTTTACTAAATTCTTTAATAACCCACCCTTCTATTTCATCTGTGAATTCGGATAATTCAACATCTTCCTCTGCGCCTTCTCTAAACACATCAATCTCATAACCAGTTAATTTACCAGCTAAACGAATATTATGTCCGCCTCTACCAATTGCTTTACTAACCTCTTCTGGTTTTAAGATAGCTTCTGCTCTTTTGTTTTCTTCATCAATTTTAATTGATGTAACTCTTGCAGGGCTTAATGCTCTAGTAATATATAATTGTAAATTATTGGTGTAATTAATTACATCAATATTTTCGTTACCTAATTCACGAACAATACCGTGTATTCTTGAACCTTTCATACCAACACATGCTCCTACTGGATCTATTCTATCATCATAAGAATCTACGGCTACTTTTGCTTTTTCACCTGGGATTCTTACTACGTTTTTAACAGTAATTAATCCATCAAAAACTTCTGGTATTTCTTGTTCAAATAATTTTTCTAAGAATTTAGGGGAACTTCTAGACATAATAATTGTTGGTTTTGCGCCTTTAAGCTCTACACTATCAATTACTCCTCTTACATTATCTCCTTTTCTGAAAAAATCAGATGGTATTTGTTTATCTTTTGGTAACACAATTTCGTTACCATCATCATCTAATAAAATAACTGCTCTGTGACGAATATGATGTACTTCTGCTGTATAAATTTCGCCAACTAAGTCTTTAAATTGCTTATAAATGATGGTATTATCGTGCTCGTGTATTTTAGAAATTAGATTTTGACGTAATGCTAAAATAGCGCGCCGACCTAAATCTGCCAATTTTACTTCTTCTGATACATCTTCTCCAACTTCAAAATCTGGCTCTATTTTTTGTGCTTCTGATAAAGAGATTTCTTGATTTGGTTCTTCAACCTCACCATCTGCAACTACAACTCTATTTCTCCAAATTTCTAAATCGCCTTTATCTGGATTTACAATAATATCAAAATTATCGTCATCTCCATATTTTCTTTTTAAAGCGCTTCTAAAAACATCTTCTAAAATCGCCATTAACGTTACTCTGTCAATTAACTTATCGTCTTTAAATTCTGAAAAAGATTCAATTAATGCTACATTTTCCATAACTCTGAATTAAAATTTTATCATAACTTTTGCTTCTACAATATCTTTGTAAGCGATATTCGCTTGTTTTTTTACAGTTACTTTGCCTTTACCTATTGGTTTAGGCTCTCTAACTTTCCATTCTAATGTAATATTATCTTCGGTTGCTTCGGTAAGTGTTCCTTCTGTAGTTTCAGAAGCTGTTCTTACTTCAAGTACTCGATTTATATTTTTGTTATACTGACGTTGGTTTACTAAAGGCGATGTGGCTCCTGCCGATAAAATTTCTAAAGAAAAATCTTGTTTTTCTCTATCAAGATTATGCTCAATAGCTCTGCTAATAAACATACAATCTTCAACTAAAACACCTTTATCTCCATCAATAATAACTTTTATTTGATTATCGCCTTGTATAGAAAAATCTATTAAGAACAAATCTTGTCGTTCTGTTAACGCGGTTTCAAGTAAATCTTTAACGGTATTTTTAAACATTTTTTAGTATAAAAAGAGGGGACTTTTCGTCCCCTCATTCTCTTAATTTTGCTTTTCAACGCTGCAAATATATGTATTTTTAATTGATTTTTAATGTAAAAATTATTATATTTATAAGAATCTCAAAAGTTTTTTTATGAAAAAAATACTTGTTCCTACCGACTTTTCTAATCAAGCAGAAAACGCTTTAAAAGTTGCAGCTCTATTAGCAAGAAAACATGATTGTGAAATTTATTTACTTCATATACTTGAAATACCACTTCATAAAGTAGATGCATTAAGTTCTTATAACAACTTGCCCGAAGCTGTGTTTTTCATGAAACTTGCCCACAAACGGTTTGAAGAATTAAAGAATAAAGACTATTTGGAAGGTTTAATTATACATGAACATGTTGAGTTTCATGAAATATTTAAGGGTGTTTTTCAAGTTTGCAAAAAAGAAAATATTGATTTAGTTGTCATGGGATCTAATGGTATTAGTGGCTTACGAGAAATGCTTATTGGGAGTAATACTGAAAAAGTGGTTCGCACATCTGAAACCCCTGTTCTTGTTATAAAAAATGAACATAAAACTTTTAATATTAATAATTTTGTATTTGCTTCGGATTTTAAAGATGAATGCAAAATACCTTTTGAAAAAGCTACTATATTTTCCAAACTTTTAGATGCTAAGATGCATTTGCTTATGGTAAATACCCCTAATAAATTTATAACTAGTGATAAGGCTAAAAATAGGATGCAAAATTTTGCTTCGAGTTTTAACTTATCGAATCATACTATTAATATTTACAATGATATTAGTATTGAAAAAGGAATTATGAATTTTTCTCAATCTATTAATGCCGATTTAATTGCCATGAGTACTCATGGCAGACAAGGAATTTCTCATTTCTTTAATGGTAGCATTAGTGAAGATTTGGTTAACCATGCTAAACGACCTGTTATTACTTTTAAGATTTAGACTTGCTTAAACAGAAATGCCTTTTACGTTAGGATTACTCATTGGTTAAAATTTTTAAATTACCAAAATCATGAATGCTTCGCATTTGTAATGGCATCTTTTTTTGAGGTACGAAAAAAAAATATAGCGAAAAGTGCGACCAAAAGGGTAACGCCCAAATACAAATAACTTAAAAATAAAAAAGTCTTCCAGTAAAAACTGAAAGACTTTTGTTGGCCCAATAGGTCTCGAACCTATACTCTTTTGCACCAAAAACAAACGTGTTACCAGTTACACCATAGGCCAAAATCTCAAAAGAGAGTGCAAATTTAATACAAATTTTTATTTGCACAAGCATTTTTTAAAAAATAATTATGAATACTTAACGTTTCCTTAATAAGGATACGGAATAACATATTTATTATTAAATTCGCCCAAGCAAACAAACTATAGATTACATGGCAAATTTTAACTTTAAAAAATGGAATACTATTTTAGGATGGATTTCTTTTTTAATCGCTTTTATTACATATAGCTTAACTGTTGAACCTACGGTAAGCTTCTGGGATGCAGGAGAGTACATTTTAACTTCAGCTAAATTACAGGTTGGACATCCACCTGGGGCTCCATTATTTCAAATGCTTGGAGCGTTCTTTTCTATGTTTGCTCTAGAGCCTTCGCAAGTTGGTTTTATGCTGAATATGATGAGTGCTATTGCTAGTGCATTCACTATTTTATTTATGTTTTGGACGATTACATTGCTTCTTAAAAAATTAGTTGGTAGTGAAAATGAAATTAGCAAATCGCAAGCTATGGCTATTTTAGGTAGCGGATTAGTTGGTAGTTTAGCTTTTACATTTACCGATTCTTTTTGGTTTAATGCGGTTGAAACGGAAGTTTACGCCATGGCAACTTTAATAATGTCTGTATTATTTTGGCTGGGTTTGCGTTGGGAACAAGACATGGATAAACCTCGTGGTAATCGTTGGCTTATTTTAATTGCTTTTGTTATTGGGTTATCGTTTGGTGTTCATTTTATGGGCTTATTGACTATTCCTGCAATTGGACTTATTTATTACTTTAAAAACTATAAAACAGTTACTATTAAAAACTTCATTATTGCTAATGTAGTTTCAGTAGCAATTTTACTATTCATTTTTAAATTATTAGCTCCAAATATTCTTAAAATTTTCAGTGTCTCGGAAATATTTTTTGTGAATAGTGTTGGATTACCTTTTAACTCAGGTTCAGTTATCGCTGGTATTGTAATGGTAGCTATTATTTTTTATGCTTTAAAATACACAAGACAAAAACAATACACACATTTAAATACTGGTATTCTTTGTTTAACCTTTATTATTATTGGATTTTCAACTTGGTTAATGCTTCCTATTCGTGCGAATGCTAATGTGGTTATAAATGAAAACAACCCGTCTAGTGCACGAGAATTATTGGCTTATTATAATTTAGAACAATACCCAGAAACTCATTTATTTTACGGCCCACAATTTACCGACCAATATGCTTATTTAGATGAAAACAACCCTTACGTTGATGATAAGCCTAAATATGAAAAAGACAAAGAAAAAGGTGAGTACGTTATTGTAAACGATTATAAAAATGCTAAACAAAATTACAATTCAAAACACGCTTCTATACTACCGCGTATGTGGAGTGCAGAGCATACCGAAAACTATATGATGTTTTCTGGCTTTTTAGATTTTAAGCTAAAACCAGATTATCAAATGGAAAACGAATTGCGAACGGCTGTCAATAATTTTAAAAATGATGTTGCTCAAGGCAATGTTGATTATGAAGATTATAATGCTTTTTTAAAGCGTTTTCAAAGTTATATAGATATTGAAAAACCTTCATTAGGAAGTAATATTGTGTACATGTTAGAATACCAATTAGGCTACATGTACTGGCGTTATTTTATGTGGAATTTTACTGGTAGACAAGATGATATTCAAGGTCGTTATGATAATCATGGAAATTGGATTAGCGGTATAAAACCTATTGATGAATGGCATTTAGGCTATTCACAAGACAATTTACCAAGCGACATAAAAAACAACAAAGCAAGAAACACCTATTACTTTTTACCATTAATTCTAGGGTTAATTGGGATGTTCTTTTTGTTTAATACCGATAAAAAAACATTTTGGGTCATGATGGTGTTTTTCCTTTTTACAGGATTAGCCATACAATTTTACACTAATGTACGCCCGTTTGAACCTCGCGAACGTGATTACTCTGTTGTAGGCTCTTTTTATGTATTTGCTATTTGGATTGGTTTTGGTGTTTATGCTATTTTTAATGCACTTAAAAAACACTTACCAAAAAAACTTGGCGCACCAATAATAACAGCGGCATGTTTAATTTTAGTACCAGCTATTTTAGCTGCAAACAATTGGGACGACCACGATAGGTCTGATAAATATACAGCCAGAGCCATGGCTAAAATGTATTTAGATTCTTGTGCAGAAAACGGTATTCTATTTTCTATTGGTGATAACGATACGTTTGCCCTTTGGTATGCTCAAGAAATTGAAGGCTACAGAACCGATGTGCGTGTTGTAAATACTAGTTTATTTCAAACCGATTGGTATATAGACCAAATGAAACGTAAAGCTTACGAAAGCGACCCTATACCATCACAACTTACACACGATTTATATAGATATGGAACCAACGATTATATAATTAAAGAAACAGACATTAAAACTATTACTAAAGATACATTAGAAGTAAAAGAGTTTTTAAATTTTATAGCAAGCGATAACCCAAGAACTAAATACAAGTATGTTTTAGAGCAAAAAGGTTATGATATTTCACAAGCAAGAAGTCGAGATTTAAATGCAAGTTATTTACCTACAGAAAACTTGCGCCTTCCTGTTAACAAAGAAAATGCTATAAAATATGGAATTGTAAAGTCTAAAGATGCAGATAAAATAGTACCTTATATAGACATTCGTATTAAAGAAAACGCTATTTTCAAAAACAGATTGTTAATGCTAGATATTGTTGCAAATAACGATTGGAAACGTCCAATATATTTTACTGGCGGAAGTTTTGGTGAAGATGATTATATCTGGATGAAAGACTACCTTCAACTTGATGGTATGTGTTACAAATTAGTACCTATTAGAACCCATGTTGATAGAGCTAACCCTTTTGATATGGGACGTGTAGATTCTGATATTATGTATGATAAAGTAAAAAATTGGGATTGGGGAAATAGTGGTAGCGCAGATATTTATCATGATGTTGAAACACGGAAAAACTCCATTACATACAGAGGTAATTTAGCACGTTTAATTGAAACATTAATTAATGAAGACAAATTAGATAAAGCTGAAGAAATTGCTGACATTGCTATGACAAATATGCCTGTTGACTATTTTGGTTTCTACACACTTTTAGAGCCATATATAAGCGCATATTACGAAGTTGATAATAAAGAAAAGGCACAACGTTTATTTAAAGAGGTATCAAAAAAATATCAAGAAAATTTAACGTATTACAGCAGTTTAACGGTTGATAATCAAGAGCGATTATTTGAAGAAATTTACACCGATATTCAACGCTATAAAGCTTTAGTTGATGTTTTAATTGAATATGATTCGGAATTTGCTGAAACTGAAGGCAAACATTTTAATAATTATTTAAAACTGTTCAAACATTTTTATGGTGATGATGAACCTGATGATATTATACGAACAGATGCAGATGTTCCAACTGATACAACAAATAGTATTGACGCCATTGATGATTAAGGTATGACCTTAATACCTGCAAAAACACCAACGTTTGTAAAAAAGATGTTCTCAAATTATGTTTGGGACATCTCAAATACTGATAAAACTATCTACCTTACTTTTGATGATGGACCAACGCCTGAAATAACAAATTGGTCATTAAATATATTAAAAGAATACAACGCCAAAGCTACTTTTTTCTGTATTGGTAATAATATTGAAAAGCACCCTGAGGTTTTTAAAAACATAGTTAACGAAGGTCATTCTATTGGAAATCATACGCATAATCATGTTAAGGGTTGGCTTACTTCCGCAAAAGCGTATTTAAAAAATATTGAAAAAGCTCAAATAATATTAAACAATCAAGTTTCAAATTCTAAAAGCACCAAACTCTTCCGTCCGCCTTACGGACAAATTTGCCCTAAGCAAGGAAAAAAATTAATTGCTTTAGGTTATAAGATAATTATGTGGGATGTAATATCTTTTGATTGGGATGTAAACGTAAGTAAAGAAAAATGCTTAAAAAATGTGATTACAAATGCTACAAACGGAAGTATTATTGTGTTTCACGATAGTATTAAAGCATCAAAAAATATGCAATATGCATTGCCTAAAGTTTTAGAGCATTTTAGTAAACTTGGTTTTGAATTTAAGGCGATTAGCTAAAACTTAATGATAAGAACTTCAAAGTGGATTCCTGCCTACGCAGGAATGACAAGATGGAATGTTTTGATGAGATGCTGAAAACAAGTTCCGTATGACAAAACTTTAGTTTAGGATTCGCGTTAGGGATTGCAGTGGAAATCCTTTTTTAAGGTACGAGAAAAAGATTGTAGCGTAAAGCCCGGCCTTTAGGTAACGCCCAAATATTTATTAATAATTTAGATATATTCTTGAATAATATCGATAAGTGTGTTGGCATCTTGCTCTCCGCTTTCACGCCATTTCATCTCGCCATTTTTATAAATAATAAGTGTTGGCAATCCTTTTACGCGTAATGCTTCGGCAAGTTCTTCGTTTTTTTCAACATCGATTTTAATCACTTTTGCTTTATCGCCAAGTGCCGCAGCAACATCTCTAAGAACAGGATGCATTGCTGTAGATTGTTCGTTCCATTCTGTAAAAAAATCTAACAGAACAGGAATATCAACATCGATAAGTTCCCCAAATTTTGACATAGGTTCACGTTTTTTAATCAAATGTGCTTATACAAATATAACATTTCTAAGCAACTATGCAGTATTTGTACCTTTTTTAAGCTCTATAACAGTTATTTCTGGCCAAATCCCAACACGACCGGGAAAAGCTAAATAGCCAAAACCTCTATTTACATTTATGTATTGACCCATTTCTTTATAAATTCCTGCCCAATATTTATAACGCCATTTTACTGGACTCCATTTAAACCAACCTGGAATTTCTATACCGAATTGCATACCGTGTGTATGTCCGCTTAAAGTTAAATGATAATGGTAATGGTCTTTAATAACCTCATTTTCCCAATGTGATGGGTCGTGACTCATTAAAATTTTAAAATCGTTTGCATCAATATTTTGTGATGCTTTCTTTAGGTCGCCAGCTTTTTTAAATCCGCCTACTCCCCAGTTTTCAACACCAACTAATGCAATGCGTTCTCCGTCTTTTTCAATGAATCTATTTTCATTTAATAATAAATCGAACCCTATTTGTTTTTGTATTGTTTTTAAATCTTCAAGATTTTGATGTTTATCTTCGTCTGAATCCCAATGCACATAATCACCATAATCATGATTTCCTAAAACGGAAAACATACCGTCTTTAGCTGTAAGCTTACTAAACATTTTGATATATGGATGCATTTCTTCTGCTTTATTATTCACCATATCACCTGTAAATAAGATTACGTCACTTTTTTGCTCGTTGATTAAATCTACAGCGTAATCCACCTTCTTAATATTATCAAAACTACCTGAATGAATATCGCTGATTTGAGTTATTTTGTAGCCATTAAAAGCTTCTGGTAAATCTTCAAAATGCAATGTATATTTTAAAACCTTAAAGTTATATTTTCCTTGAATAACACCATATAAAACCGATATAAATGGAATAGCAGCAATACCTAACGCTACTTTACTTATAAACTGTCTTCTTGATGCAAAGAAATTACCTTTTGCTGTATTACCTTCTGTAAAATATCGATAAATAGCTTGTGGAACTCTGAGTATATCTTCGCCAAACATAATTACCGCTAGCACCATTTTTGGAACATACACCAACACTAAAAAACCAAAGGCTAACGAGAACTTAATAGGGATTCCGTTTGAACGGTCGAAAGTGAGCATTTGATAGAAAAAATTTCCTAAAACAATTATAGAAATAGCTATGTATACATACATAATCAAATTACTTTTAAAAATGGTTTTAAAAGATTGATATGCGTAAAAATCTATTATTAAAAAGATAAAAACAAAAATAATTAAACGAAGCATTGATTTTTTTTAGCAAAGCTAATAAATATGTTTTCTCTATATGCTATGAAATTGTTAAAGGTTATAACTACTAGTAATTGCGTTAAAAAAACATTTTTTAAAATCCAAATTAACGATAATGAGTTCACCAGTTATGTTGTTAAACAATAATTTATCAAAATATAAATTTGAAACATCTTCGAAAAATGGATGTGCTTCTATTTTACAACCACTTTATCGTTAAGTCAATTATTTTTTGTTTTAAATTAGTATAAGGTGGAAACAACAATTCAATTGCACTCTTTGTATGTTGTTTTAATACTGAACGCATATTAGAAAATTCTTGAAAACCATAAACTCCATGTGTTTTTCCAATACCACTATTATTACTACCACCAAATGGCAAATAATGATTTGAAAACTGTACTACATTATTATTAATTCCTGTACTTCCTGCTCTAGTGTTTTTTAAAATATAGTTTATATTTTTCTTACTCTTACTATAAATATATAGAGCTAAAGGCTTTTCGTTTGCATTTATATACGCAATAGTTTCTTCTAGTTTATTAAATGTAAGTAAAGGTAAAACAGGGCCAAATATTTCATCATGCATTATACTAGCATCTTGTGTTAAATTAGTAATTAATGTAGGCTCTATATAATTATCTTCATCATTATAATTTCCGCCAAAAACAATTTCGGCACCTTTATTTTTTGCATCTTTTATATAGTTTTTTAATCGGATAAAATGTTTTTCATTAACCACTCTACTGTATGATTTTGACGTTGAAGCATCAGAACCATAAAATTCTTGAATTTGATTTTTTAGTGTTTCGATAAATTTATCCTTTACTGTTTCGTGAACAAAAATATAATCTGGAGCTATACATGTTTGTCCATTATTTGTAAATTTTCCCCAAGCAATTCGTTTTGCCGCAGATTTTATGTTAGCAGTCTCATCAATTATTGTTGGAGATTTTCCGCCCAATTCTAAGGTAACCGAAGTTAAATTTTCAGCAGCAGCTTTCATTACTATTTTGCCAACAATAGGTGAGCCAGTAAAAAATATATGATTAAATGGTAGTTCTAAAAGTTGTGTTGATGTTTCAACAGGACCTTGAACCAAAGCCACTTCATTTTCATCAAATAAATCGTTAATAATTTGTTGCATAACTTTGGATGTATTCGAAGTTATTTCCGAAGGTTTAATAATAATAGTATTTCCAGCTGCTATGGCAGATACTAGAGGTCCAAAAGTTAAATTTATTGGAAAATTCCATGGCGAAATAATTAAACAAACCCCTTTAGGTTCGTAATGAATCCAAGAAGATGAACCTATTAAGGATAATGGCGTTTCCACATCCTGCTTTTTCATCCATTTTTTAAGTTCCTTTTTAACTATTTTTATTTCACTAACTACAGGAAAAATATCTAGTAAATCAACTTCAGATTCATGCCTTTTCATGTCTTTATATAGAGCAATGCGTATAGCATTTCTATAAGTAACCTCTATAGCCTTTTTTAAAGCATTTAATTTTTTAATCCGCTCTTTATAAGTTGTATTTGCTATACTATATTGATTTGCTTTTTGTTTATTGAATAAACTTAAAAACTGATTTTCCTTATACTCCATCATACGCTTTAATTGGGTATAATATAGAAAAAAGAATCGAAATGATTTTTATAAAAACTTTAAAAGTTAAATCAATCTTTGTAGCTTTGGTTTTCTATCAAATTTTTACAAATGTCAGACAAAAAACGCTTGTTCCTTGTAGATGCTTATGCATTAATTTTTCGTGGTTATTATGCTTTTATTAAAAACCCGAGAATCAATTCTAAAGGATTAGACACCTCAGCAATAATGGGTTTTATGAACTCCTTATTAGATGTAATAAAACGTGAACGTCCAGACCATTTAGGAGTATGTTTTGATAAAGGTGGAAGTGTTGCCAGAAAAGAAGTTTTTCCAGAATATAAAGCCAACAGAGATGCAACACCTGATGCTATAAAAACTGCTGTTCCTTATATTTATGACATACTAAAAGCCATGAATATTCCAATTATGGTAAAGGAAGGTTTTGAGGCTGATGATGTTATTGGGACGCTTGCTAAAAAAGCTGAAAAAGAAGGTTATCAAACGTTTATGGTGACTCCTGATAAAGATTTTGCACAGTTGGTTTCCGAAAATATTTTCATGTATAGACCAATGTTTGGTGGTGGTTACGAAACTTGGGGAATTCCTGAAGTGCAAAAGAAATTTGAAGTTACAGACCCTTTACAAGTTATAGATTTTTTAGGCATGATGGGAGATGCTTCCGATAATATTCCTGGACTTCCAGGTGTTGGCGAAAAAACGGCAAAGAAATTCATCGCTGCTTATGGTAGTATGGAAGGCTTACTTGCCAACACTCATGAGCTAAAAGGAAAAATGAAAGAGAAAGTTGAAGCTGCAAAAGATTTAGGTATCCTTTCAAAAGAATTAGCAACAATAATTTTGGATGTTCCTATTGAATTTCATTTTGATGATTTCGTATTGGAGCAACCAGACATGCAAGCGGTTACAGATATTTTTCAGGAGTTAGAATTTAGACGATTAATCGATAATTTCACAAAAACGTTTTCTGTTGAATCACAAACTAGTTCACCTCAAAAAGCGGTTGCTTCAGCTGAAACTAAAACCGAAACAAAGCCTAAATCTAAAAAAGATGTTTCTGCAGGAGCTGGTCAATTTTCATTATTCGGAGACGACTCAAATTCCGCGGAAGCGACATCAGAAACACATTCAGGAAGAAACACCATAGAAAATACATCGCATTTTTACCAAAGCATCGCTTCGGGAATAGCAACAAAACTCTTCATTAAAAACTTAATGAACCAAACGTCTGTATGTTTTGATACGGAAACGACAGGTTTAAATCCGTTAACTGCGGAATTGGTTGGCATTTCATTTTCATGGGAAATTGGTAAAGGGTTTTACATGCCTTTTCCAGAAGATAAAACCGAAGCTCAAGAACTTATTGAACAATTACGTCCATTTTTTGAAAGTGAATCAATTCAAAAAATCGGACAGAATTTAAAATACGATATAAAAGTCCTCGCCAAATATAATATTGCTGTAAAAGGCAAATTCTTCGACACCATGTTGGCGCATTATTTAATAAATCCGGATATGCGACATAATATGGATGTGTTGGCAGAAACGTATTTGAATTACACACCAATTTCGATTACTGAATTGATTGGTAAAAAAGGAAAGAATCAATTATCTATGCGAGATGTTCCTTTAGATAAACAAACCGAATATGCAGTAGAAGATGCTGATATTACATTGCAATTGGCAGCACATTTTGAAAAAGAATTAGGCGAAGCAAATACTCAAAAACTGTTTGACGATATAGAAATTCCACTTTTAAGCGTGTTGGCAAACATGGAATTAGAAGGTATTAATTTAGATACTGCTTTTTTAAATTCCCTTTCTGAAGATTTAAATACAGATATAGATGTATTGGTTTCGAAAATTTATGACGCAGCAGGAGAAGAATTTAATATTGCCTCTCCAAAACAATTAGGGGTGATTTTATTTGAAAAAATGAAATTGGTCGATAAGCCTAAAAAAACAAAAACTGGTCAGTATAAAACAAGTGAAGATATTTTATCTTACTTAGCTAAAGACCACGAAATTGTTAAAAACATTTTAGAATATCGTGGACTGGCAAAATTAAAAAGCACTTATGTTGACGCCTTACCAGCTCAAGTTGAAGAAAGCACAGGTCGTGTGCATACAGATTATATGCAAACCGTTGCAGCAACAGGTCGTTTAAGTAGTAACAATCCTAATTTACAAAATATTCCAATTCGTACAGAACGTGGTCGACAAGTTAGAAAAGCCTTCGTTCCACGAAACGAAGAGTACACCTTATTAGCAGCAGATTATTCACAAATAGAATTACGCATTATTGCAGCTTTAAGTAAAGAAGCAACCATGATTGAAGCCTTTAAAAATGGTGAAGATATTCATGCAAGTACAGCTTCAAAAGTATTTAATGTGCCTCTAAATGAAGTGACTCGCGAACAACGTAGCAATGCAAAAACCGTAAACTTTGGGATTATATATGGTGTATCTGCTTTTGGTTTAAGTAATCAAACCGATTTATCTCGAGGCGAAGCCAAAGAATTAATTGACACCTATTACGAAACCTACCCGAAGCTTCGTGCATATATGAGTGCTCAAGTCGATTTTGCACGCGATAATGGTTATGTGCAAACTGTTTTAGGCCGTCGTCGTTATTTAAAAGATATTAATTCGCCTAATGCAATTATTCGAGGTGCAGCAGAACGAAATGCTGTAAATGCACCAATTCAAGGAAGTGCTGCAGATATTATTAAAATTGCTATGATTAATATTCATGAGAAACTTCAAGAAGGTAATTACAAAACCAAAATGTTGCTACAAGTCCATGATGAATTGGTTTTTGATGTTTTTAAACCAGAATTAGAAACTATTAAATTTTTAGTAAAAACAGAAATGGAAAATGCGTATGCATTATCTGTTCCTTTAAATGTAGATATGGATTTAGGTGATAATTGGTTGGAGGCACATTAAAAATAAGGAACTCCTTTATGTTAAAGTTAGTAAGGCTTTAAAATAAATAGCGACTTCTTATAATATTAAGAAACTAGCTATGAGTGTAAAAAAAATTATTTTTATTGGGTTTGTTTTATCAACCCTTAATATTTATTCTCAAACTTGTTGTTCTGGTGGTATTCCGCTTTCTAATAGTATTGGATTATCTTCAATTGAAAAAGGCACGTTTCAATTAGGAATAAACTACGATTATAATAATTTAAACACATTAAATCTAGGTTCAGAAACTTTAAATGATGATTCTAGATTACGTGTTACTCATTCTGTTTTAGTAAATACAAACTACGATATTACAAACAGGCTATCTGTTGAAGCTTTGTTTACTTGGGTAAATCAACGACGAAAAATAACGCAATTTGGTAATGAAAATTTAGAACAATCTTCAGGTATTGGTGATGCTGTATTATTATTGAAATATAATTTCATAAACACATTTGGTAAAAACAGCAACTTAAACTTGGGTGTCGGCACAAAAATACCATTTGGCTCAACAACCGAAACCAATAGTTTGAGTATTATTTTAAATGCAGATTTACAACCAGGAAGTAATGTTTGGGATTTAATTTTCTGGTCGCAAATGTCTAAAAACTTTAATTTCAGACCTTCTTTTAATATTTCTTCACAAGTAACATATAGAAACACAGGAACAAATAATGAATACTTAGAAAATTCAACTTATAAATTTGGAAATGAATTTCAATTCTATTTAGGGTTTTCAGACCAATTTACAATGTTAAAAACACTAGCTAATCCTAGTATATTACATTTAAATATAGAACGTCCGAAAAAGATAAAATAACTGGCTTTGATATAGATAATACTGGTGGCAATTGGATATCTATTATACCTAATTTTTCAATAAACATAAAACCTAATATTACATTTTCTACTAAAATAGAATTACCAATTTACAGTAATGTAGATGGTCTACAATTAACACCAACTTATCGTTTAACATCAGGGTTTTTATTTAAAATTCTTCCTAAACAAAATATTATTAATTTAAATTAAAAATCATGAAAAAGATAATTTATTATTTATTTGCTTTCGCTTTAATTTTTTCTTGTAGTCCTGATTCAACAAATAACAACAACTCAGGAAATTCTGGCGACAGTAATAACAATGGCAATAATGGCAATGGCAATGACAATAATTCAGTAGCTTGGTTAATTCCGCTTAAAGAAGTCGTAGATGGCGGACCAGGAAAAGATGGAATTCCTTCAATAGATACCCCAATAACCTGAGTTCGATTAATAAAAAGCTAGCTGATTCGTCTGAACAGATTGATATTTTATTGCTGGTTTTTTAGGCAAAAAGCTATATGCAATAAGCCCTGCAACTATATTTGATAAAAAGTTAGT
>Ga0256845_1001483_pt1 | contig 18771 bp, 11 predicted proteins | sample RiftiametaG_FD_189101 | JGI IMG/M metagenome (GOLD analysis project Ga0256845, IMG submission 189101) | Tube worm associated microbial communities from hydrothermal vent at the East Pacific Rise, Pacific Ocean - Riftia | ecosystem: Host-associated > Annelida > Integument > Unclassified ...
CATACGGGTTTGCCTTCGGCTATGCGGAGGTGACTTCGTTTAAGAGATCGTGCGTTGTAGCACGGCGGTTCCTAGTTGCCACCTGTTACCCGTCCGGTCTTTTCGGGCCGTTAGGGTAACGAATGAGATTCCACTGTTTTTCTATACTTGGTAGGCCTTGGCTTGCGAGCCACTCATTTGTCATCGCCCTACTGACGATGCTCGTGTGAGTGATCCGCCAAGGCCCTTTCCTGCTTCGACTCGCCATATGCACTTCCCCGCGTCCGATGCCTAAACGCAGCAGCTTTCGCCGTCGCGTCCTCGGCCTTCCCCACTGTTTAATCAATATTTATGCCCTCGTTTTTCGAGTTCATGGTCTAGCTCATCTAGCAGTATGTTGGCCAACAGCGGGCTTAGCGGCCCGCCTTGCGGCACTTCCTTCATCTCTTTCTTTTCGTTCTTCCTCACGTTCTTCACGGGTCAGTTTCGATGCGATTTTACCCGCTTTCAGATACCCGTGAATCAAGTTCAGAAGCGCAGGGTCGGCGATCCTTTCGCGTAACTTACCCATTTCCAGCCATCGCTAGCAGTTTCTTTTATTCTTCGATATTCATTTTTATAAACAGAGGACTTGAACCTCTTTTGGACGTTCTGCAAATAAAAGGGTTGCGCTCACATCAATAAAAGGTATAATAAATATACCGTGGAATTTGAGTTTGATCCGAATAAGAGCCAAAGCAATCAATCCAAGCATGGAATCAACTTTCTCCGTGCTCAAATGCTATGGCTTGACGAGGATCGAATTGCTTTCCCAGCCAATAGCGATACTGAAACAAGATTTGCGTTACTTGCAATCTTGGACGGAAAGGTCTGGGTTGCATTTTACACTCTACGCAAAGAAAAAGTCAGAATCATATCCGTAAGAAGAGCACGTAAAAAAGAAAAAGAAATTTATGAAAGCTAAAGAACTCGATAAAATTTTTGATGATGGTAAGGAAGATATACTCCCTTACCTTGATTTAAGTAAGGCGGTGAGACCTGGGCATGATGCTAAGCGCGTCAATGTTGATTTTCCTGCTTGGATGGTATCTAGATTAGATCATGAAGCGAATCGTGTTGGAATAGCTAGACAGGCTCTCATAAAAGTGTGGATAGCTGAACGTCTATCAAAAACGCAGAAAACACGAAAAGAAGAATCGGGTAGACGGGAGGTTCTAACTACCGTCCACCACACCACCGCCCATACGGATTAGCCTTCGGCTATGCGGGAGTGACTTCGTTTAAGAGATCGTGCGTTGTAGCACGGCGATTCCTAGTTGCCACCTGTTATTCCATCCGGTATTTTCGGACCATTCGGGTATCAACCGACCGAAGGCCCTAGCTGTCAGAACAGTTGTCCACCCTACCATTTAGGGCTTTAATTGCTCATCCCGCCCCCCTAGCCGTTCGGACCTACGCCTTCGTCGCTGCTAGGAATTTACTTTTTGAGTGAGGTGTTCGGAGGGTTTGTCATGGGGAGATAAGGGGGTTGCGGGGGAAAAGAGGGGGCTAGAATTTTGAATGGTGAGTTTTGAATGGTGAATGAAGACTCTGGGCGGCGTGATTATCGTAAAACTCATGTAAATGAACGATTTTCCAGAAAACCATGCCTCAATTCATTAAATTTAAACATAGCTTCCCCACTCGCTATACCAAGATCTTTTTTTTGGTAGCGATTATTTACGGCGATTTACGGATTCAATCAGGCGTCTTCAAGAACCAGGGTGAGCCCATCGCCGAGTGGTATTTCGGTGGGTTGCCAAGCGGAGCTTTGGTCATACCTGCGGGAATCATCTCCTGCTGGTTTTCTTTCCTTATTGAACCAATTGAGATCCGGTTCGTCATCGGGAATCCATTCTTTGATGGCTTGCCAAGGCGGCTCGATGCGAATGATCGTTTCAACATCAAAGGGCGGAGGTGGCGGGCGAGGAAGGTGGATGATGCCTTGCCAGCGACCGTGGAGTCGGAGGAAGAATTCAATTTCCTCCCGGCGCAGAAAGAGTCCAAAGGATTTCATAAACCCTTGACAGCAAGGGCAGCGGAGCGGATCTCCACCCCAGACTTTGAGGATGAGATCGCGCCAGAGGGGAAGCATGTCGCGGGCTCTACGTCTAGGAGGGGCGGGAATGAGAAGTATTTGGATGGGCTTGGGGTGATCGGGCTTGGGTTGCTTTTTGGGGGCGTTGATGGTGGAGAAGTGGGCGGGCGGTGCGACACCTCGGGATTTATTGGAGTAAATGCCGTAGTAGCGGACGGTTTGTTAAGCTCTTTCTCTCAGAGCCTCTGACCCCTGATTCTATAACGCCGCTGAAGTTATGAAAGGCAAGCTGAAATACAGGGACTGCGCGGAATTAAATATGGAGTAATCAATTAGAGCGCTCTCTTGCTGGATTTGATAAGGCGGCGCTCAGCTTCCTTTTTGTATTTTTTAGCCTTTCGAGCATTTCCGATGGAGCCGTAATAATTGGCGATGATTTTGAGCATGTCTATTTCGGTTTTAGCTTTAAAGAAATCACCTGATTCTTGATCGATGCTACGGCTGAAGTAACTTTCTATATCGTTACAGATTTGTTCTCGGTTCTCGGGGAAATTTTTTCCTGTTTTAAAATATTGATTTGCGATGAATTTAAAATTCAGCGTGTCCTTGCCATAAAGTCTGAGGGCTTGGCGGTAAAACGAGCGTACTTTTTTAAAGTCTTTTTCTTGACTGACGGTGGCTCCTTGTTCTGCGACGACCTTGCGAATGAGATCGCCACGGGCTGGGAATTTACGGGCGATTTCACTGCGGTAGCGCGATTGGGTTTTTTCAATTTGGTCTTGTTCAAGGTGTGTCCAGATATGCTTTTGGGTGAGAGTCCTTGCGATCATCCACATTGTGGGATGTTTTTTAAATGTGCGCTCTATGGTATCTATGATTTTCTGCCACTCTGCCTGAGTAAGTGCGGGGGAGGCTTGTTCAAGAAAAGCGATATGAGCTGCCCAGGCCTCTTCTAGTAGGGGGGCGGTTCTCAGTGACATTTCCAGTGTTTGACGGATGCCTATGGGGTCATGATCCATGGTGATGAGAAGTGTCACAAACCGTAAGATGGTTTTGGCCTCTTGGACTTTCGCCTCTTTCATCTTGCGGTCAGACATGAGCATGAAATCAAATTCTGAAATGTTTTTATTGATCTGGGCGTTTCTTGATGTGCCGTTTGAGTAGTTTTCATAGCGGCCGGTGCTGGTATTCCACTCGTTTTTGTTAGGCTTGTAGGCCATCCACGCGTGCGCGCCTCTGTTTCCAGATCCCATTATCCCGGAGGCTGGAATACCGTTGGCCTTGGCTGTGTTTACTGAGAAATAAGTTTGATCCCCACAAATGCCCCCATGCTTTTCTAGCTGAGCCAGTGAATATTCGGTGTAGGGGTTTTCTCCATTAACAGCTCGCTCCATGAGGTATTCAATGTGGCTGTAAGATTTTCCCCAACGACGCCTGCTGAAATTAGCGCGGCGCACGGCCCATTCAATTTCTTCATTAGTGAGTGGCACATCCACTACCCAGACAAGATCGGAGACGGTCATGTTAGATATGACCGTTTTAAGGCGTTTGGCTTCCGCGTTTTTCTTAAAAATAGAATAGCGCTCAAATGGATCTACTGGGTTGTAAGCCATTTTGGCTTTTATGGTTCCTTTATCATAGACGAGGGCGCATGCGATTGCGAGATTAAGATACTTCAGACGCAGGGCTTCATCAGTTTCGTTTTTCCAGATGCTGTGCCAGATAGCTAATGCTTTATGAAGGTTGTCTTCAGGCTTGAGATTATAGAGTAGCTGGGTCAGGGCTTCAGGTGTTGTAAAGAGCCAGTAGTAGAATTTTTGGGTCTCGGGGGGGGCTGTAGTAATGCGTTTGATGTCCTTGGGTGAAAAAAGCTGGAGGACGGTGTAGAGATTAAGCGTATGATTCCAGGCTGGGGTATCGATGAGTTTTCCCAGCTCTTTGAGGTCGATCTCGGGATCTTTTTTTAGGGGTTGGTAGAGGTCATTTTTCAGTAGGTTGACCAAGGCCTCAAAGCGGTTATTTTTAATGGCGGAATCAAGCGCTTCCTCCAGTTTGAGGCTACCGGTGGATGCGCTGTTGTCAGATCGATCCAGTTGAAGTGATGTGATGGGGAATGCCGTTTTTTTCTCGACCGAGGCAGCTGAGTTATCGGAGTCTTTGTCTTCTGGTTGATGCGTGGAGGATTCGTTATGCTTGGGCGTCTCGCTGAGTTTTGTTGCTTGATTGGTATCACTTTCATTTTCCGTGATAGACTCTTCGGGGAGGGGGCTGGCTTCTTTCGGTTTTGTTTGGCCACTTGGGCTTTTTTTTGTTGTTCTGGGGCTATTTTCAGAGGTGGTTTGTTTACCTTTTTTTGGTTTTGAGAAATTGCGGGAAGAAAAGAGAGGTTTTGCAAAAAAGAAAACTATTCCACAAAGGAGAATAATTAGCAGTTTGTTGACGATGCTCATGGAGTGTGCGTATCAATTTTTAATGGCCTAATCAAGAAGGGGATTTAGAATATTGATTATTTTAAGGTATCTTCATCTCGGCTTGACCGCTAAGAATTTATTTTTGAGTGAGGTTCTTGGCCGCATTGTGCTGGGGAGGGTGTGAAAATGGGGGTTATTCATTGCCTAGGGACTTAGTCACCACGCCTATTTCTGCGGCGGAGCTTTGCGGTTTATTGCCAACGGAGTGCACGCTGGTGAATCTAAGGTAACGTATGCCAGAGTAGGTGCGGGTGAAAATAATTTCACGTTGGGTGGGATTGTTTTGAATGTTGTCAAATCGTCCTTCTGAGGCTTTGCGCCATACTTTTCCATCGCGACTTAACTCAAGATGATATTGATCGACTACTCCTCCTTGTCCACTTTTTCGCGGTAGGTAGGTAAAACCCTTAAGGTCTAAATTTTCACCAAAATCTATAGTTAGGCTGTGTGGCATTTTGTCATATCCACCCTTCCACTTTGAGTGCCAATGTGTGTTTGGATTTCCATCAATTGATTTTTCAGACCCTTCACCACTGCTTGGATTATGGCTGGAAACGTGGTGAATTTTCCACTTTTTCTTAGTGATGTCGAATCGGATGGTGATAACATCGCTGCGTGTGCCATCGCGCGTAGCTACAGCTTTGATTACCCCTCCTTTGGCCATGGGTATAGGGGTGTTATATTCGGGTGAGTTTGCTGTAGGGGCGCTCTGATCTAGGGTGTAATAAATTTTCCCATTTCCTTTGATGCTCACGAGGCCGTTCAGATTACGGCTAATCTCAGGCGCTTTCAGGGGTGCTATGTCAAGGTGCACGGAGACGTGGCTAATCTTTGCTGTTAGCCGCTGGTCAAGGATTCGAAGGCGTATTTTATGAGTGGTGATTTCTGAAAAACGTAAGATTTTTTTATAGCCGATGGTTTGGGCTTTGGCTATTTCTAACCACTTCCCGTCCACCCAGGCATCCAGTGCATGAGTTTCTACACGTTGGCCGGATGTGGCAATGTCCTCCATGATAACGCAGCGGTTTATGACCGTGGATTGATCAAAGGTGTAAACGTCGTTAGCGCGTGTGAGTTGCGTAGCAGATTTCCCGTAGGTTGCGTTAATTCGTTGTCCGAGGGCCTTGAGTATTTTTGTGTCAGGAGCGTCAAAAACTCCATCACGGTTAGGTGGCACGTTCAGCAAAAATACGGCATTTCCACCAACGCTCCGTTCATAAATATCATAGAGATGGTCTAAGGTGCGTAGTTTTTGTTGGGGGTTTCTCCAAAACCATCCGTGCCGAATAGAGACATCTACTTCACAGGGATACCATTGCACAAACCCTGCGCTTATTAGCTTTTTGCGCGATCCGAGATCGCGAGCTTTCATGTCTCCCATCGTCCAATCTTTAGGATCTCCCGCTATGGCCACAGAGGACCACTCACTGGAGCGGGTGCCTCCGCGCTCGTTGCCGCACCATCGGGCATCTGGCCCTTTGATTGCGATTACGGCATGAGGTGCGAGTGTTCTTATGAGTTCGGTCCAGTAGCTTCTGGTGTATTGTTGTCCTCCTTTACGCTTTGGGTGAGCTCCGTCAAACCAGACTTCGTGAATATCGCCATACTCGGTAAGAAGTTCATAAAGTTGGTTGAGCATGTAGCGGTTATAGTCATCTACTTTATATTTAAAGGTGGGTTTTCCATCGGGAGCATTTCGGCCTTTTGTGGGGTTGGATTGGAAGTCAGCGGGGGAGGTTGGAATGACAGAATCTTGATATGGGCTGAGATTTCCGTAGAGACCTTCTTTGTTTTCAATCTGATAGAGATCCGCAGGTGAGAGATAAACGCCGAGCTTTAAGTCGTATTTTTTACAAGAATTTGATAGTTGTCTAAGCACATCACCTTGACCCTTTTTCCATGGTGACGCTTTTACGGAAAACTGGTTATTGTATTTCGTTTGCCAGGTGCAGAAACCATCATGGTGCTTTACGGTGATCATCATCATGCGCATTCCAGCGGCCTTTGCTGTTGCGCACCATTGGTCTGTATCCACTTTGCTGGGATTAAATTTCGTTGGGGTTTCTTTTCCATTTCCCCACTCTCGTCCTGTGAACGTATTGATTCCAAAGTGAATGAAGCAGGTGAACTCTAGCTGCTGCCAGACTAGCTGCCTAGCGGTGGGCACGCACTTTGTTGCTTTTGCTGTGCGGAGATTGATGCTGTCAGATTCCGCAAAACGAATGGTCTGATTGGATTGCACATTTGCAAGTGCCTTGAATTCTTCGGGGGTTAAAGATTGTGCGCTGGAGGAGAGCGCTACTAGAGAACTAATGCAAAAAGTAGAAAGAAGACGTTTCATGGAATAATAAATGATGCAGGTTGGAAATGATGTTTAGTTTGGTAGGGGGATCTACATAGAATCTTCGTAGCTGTCAATACGGACAATGATGATTTGCCGGCCTTCATCGATGTTGCATCAAAGGCTGCACCGGGGTCGGGGTTGAGGAGGGCGATTTTGATCGGCGGCTTGCATGACGGCCTCTTGGGAAACTCCTAACTCACGGGCTATATCTCCGAGTTTTCGTCGGGCAAGTTCATTAAGATGCTGGTCGACGATTCGGATTTCCAGCGAGCCTCCCTGTCCTTTTATTTGAAGTTGAAGTAGGAGTGATTCGGAGAGGTTTTCTGTGGCTATACCCGGAGGATCGAATCCTTGAATGAGGCTTTGAGCAGATCGGATTTCTTTGACTGACTGCTACGGCTAGGAATTTGCTTTTTGAGTAAGGTGATTGTGAATCATTGTGCTGGGGGGAGATAGGGGGTTGATAAAACGTAAAAAAAGCGGTGTAGGTGCTTCACGTAGGCAAATTACCTTGAGAAAAAATGATGTCAAACACGCAATTTAGTGCAACGGCACCGCTATTCAAATCAATTCAACCCACGATGACGCACATTTTTCTGCCAATCTGCTAGTGAGGCAGCAAATCACAAGAATCCATCAGTGTTTCCGAAGAATTTATAATGAAGTAGTCACATTGTAACCCTCATTTTAGTTCTTGTTTGTCTTTTTACAGCACCTGAAAAAACATTTTTTATGCGCCCCATCCCCACCTGTGAGACGGATTCCAGATAGCATCAGCGCGTTTGTAATACCACAACCGTGTTGACGAGATCGGGAAGTGTCTCGGGGAGTTTCACGAGGAATTCCTCACCCTGATGGGTAACCTGAACTTGGGTCTGGGGTGCTGCAAGTAGGCGGCCGGAAAGAATAGCTCTCGTGCCCGCTGGCAGGTGGATGATACCATCCTTGGGGCGTTTGAAAACATGCAGATAGAGTTGCTTCTCCTTGGTGGTGATACGCCCCCAAGCGGGGATATCTGGGTAGATGCTCCTCGTCGTACCATAGATCGAATCACTGTTCATCGCCATCCAGCGGCCTACTTTTTCTAAGATCCTAACAGACTCTTCAGGGATCTTCCCCTCGGCGGTGGGGCCGACATTTAAGAGGTAGTTCCCACCTTTATGAGAAATATCGGCAAGGTTGTGCAGGATGGTTTTTGCCGATTTCCAGTGATCGTCTGCTTGGTTATACCCCCAGTGTTTATTGAGAGTCATGCAGACCTCGAAGGGTTTGTTGAGCATACCCTTTGGGATGTGTTGCTCGGGGGTTCCGTAATCCTCACCGTATCCCAAACGATTGTTGATCAGGCAGTTCGGCTGGATTTTGTGCATCATCTTGACAAGACTTTTACCTTTTAGGAGTTCTGCTTTCCGAGGGTTCTTCTTGAGCGAACCCCCGCCGTCGAACCACATGAGGCCGATCGGACCGTAGTCCGTCAGCAGCTCCTTGACCTGCGCGTGCATGTAGTCCGCATACTTGGCCATGTTTGCCTCGGGGTTAGGGTTGCCGTGAAACTCGCGTTGAGAATACTTGGCTGGGTATTCCGGGTGGTGCCAGTCCACCGTCGAGTAGTAAAAACAAAAGGTCATACCCGCATCACGGCATGCCTTGGAGAGTGACTTCATAGGATCTTTCCCATAAGGCGAACCTTGCACGATGTCGTATTCAGTTTCCTTGCTATCATACATGCAGAATCCATCGTGGTGCTTTGCGGTAATCACCATATACTTCATCCCTGCCTGCTTGGCGATGCCCGCCCATTCCTTGCCATCGAATTTCACCGGGTTGAACTGTTTGGGAAATTCCTCATACTCCTTGTTAGGTATTTTCCCGGTGAGTTGGATCCATTCTCCATGGCTATCTTTACCCTTCCACTTACCTGCGGGGACGGCGTAAACACCCCAATGGATGAACATTCCAAACTTAGCCTGACGAAACCACTCCATGCGGGAATCCGCCTTGGGTGGAGAACTTGCGGTATCATCCGCTTTTCCAGTGGTTCCAGTAGTAATGGCGACGACAAATGCGGCACTGCACAGGAGGCAGCGTGTAATGGATGGTTTTTTCATGATCGTTTTTTGAACCTGCTCTCTGATACGGAAGATGATTCGTTCATGTTTCATAAGATAAATTATGAATCCATTCGCAGGATTTTTTTCCTCGATATTTCCCGCTCCAGGATCAGGATATACTCCATAAATCAACACCCACACCACAAATACAAGCTATGAAATCATATTTAACCATCATCGCCCTGCTCGCCGGGGCATCAATCGCCCATGCCCAACCGCAAAAAACCACCATCTCCCCGAATGGTGAACTGGCCGTGCATTTTTCCGTGAAGGACTCCCCCTCCGTCAAAGGAGGCCTGTTCTGGAAAATCGACTACAAGGGCAACACCGTGATGCAGGACTCCCAGCTTGGCTTTACGCTGAAGGATGCCGCAGCTCTCGACGGCGGGTTCAAAATACTCAAGGTCACCACCGATAAACACGATAGCACCTGGAAACCCGTTTACGGAGAGGCCTCCGAATACCGAAACCATTACAATGAAACGAAAGTAACTCTCCAGGACAGCCAAACACCGCCGCGTATTCTCACACTGACCTTCCGAGCCTACGACGAAGGCATCGCCTACCGCACCACCTTCCCTAAGCAGACAGCCTTCACGGAACTGACGGTTAAGAGTGAAAACACCCAGTTCCGTTTTGCCGGAGATCATCAGGCCTGGATCACGCGGAATGCGCAGGGAACCTATGAACAAAAACCACTCTCCAAGCTGAATCCCAAACACGCCTACGAGCGACCCTTCGTCATGAAAACCACCTCGGGCACTTACCTCTCTGTGTTAGAAGCCGGGCTGATCGATTTTCCCCGCATGCGGGTAGGACTCGACAAACGCGCGCCACACGCCGTGGTCAGCCGCCTCAGTAGCCCGGCCACAATTAAAACACCCTACAACACACCCTGGCGCGTGTTGATGGTAGCCACCACTCCCAGCGAACTCCTTCAGCGGAACTACCTTCTCCTCAACCTTAGCCCACCTAACAGAATCGGAAACACCTCTTGGATCAAACCCGGAAAACAGATGCGCGATGTGACCATCACTAAGAAAGGAGGCAAGTCCATGATCGACCTAGCAGAAAGACTGGGCCTCGATTACGTAGAGATTGATGCCGGATGGTACGGCGACGAGCGCAAAGAGGAATCAGATCCAAAGACCGTGACGCCCTCGCGCTCACGCGGTGGATACACCCAGCAAGATCTTATCGATGTGATCGCTTACGGAAAGAGCAAGGGATTAGGGGTGATCGTTTACGTGAACCGCCGCCATCTGGAACAGCAGCTTGATGAAATCCTCCCGCTCTACAAAAAATGGGGCATCGCCGGACTCAAATACGGCTTTGTCCAAGTTGGTTCCCAAGAATGGACTGCCTGGCTGCACGACGCGGTTGCCAAGGCGGCCAAGTACCAGATGATCGTGGACGCTCACGATGAATACCGCCCTACGGGAGCCGAACGCACGTTTCCCAATTTCCTAACCATGGAAGGCATCCGTGGCAATGAAGCGAAACCAACACCAAAACAGGATCTCGATACCGCCTTCCTCCGTGCCATGTGTGGCCCATCTGATTTTACCATGTGCTGGCACTCGACCAGCTTAAAAATGAGCTGGCCCCACCAGATGGCCGCCTCCGTCGTTTACTACAGCCCGCTCCAGACGCTCTACTGGTATGACCAACCTAAACAATTCACCGGAAAAGAAAACTACCTCGCCTTCTTCCGCGCACTGCCCACCGTGTGGGATCAGAAACACGTCATTCAAGGTGAGATCGGCGAATTCATCACTATCGCCCGCCGCAAGGGCGACTCATGGTTCGTCGGCACAATGAATGCCGTCAAACCCCGCAAGACGGACATCCCCCTCACCTTCCTCACCCCCGGGAGAAAATACACCGCCACCATTTACTCAGACGATCCCTCAGTGCTGAACGTACCCATCGATCCCAGCGGCAAAGGCAAGGGAAACACCGAGTCCAAGAAACTCGTCATCACCACCATGATCGTCACCTCCAAGACGGTGATCCACGCCACCATGGCTAACAACGGCGGCCAAGCCATCCACCTCGTACCCGTGACAACGGGCGAAATAAAAACCTCTGCACAAACACAAATTGAATCGCTCACCAAGGACTACGACAAAAAATCCGCCGAGTTCACCCGCAAGCTCAATGCAGAGAGAGACCCTAACAAGCAGCGCATTCTTTTTAAAACACAACCTGACCCCACAGTAGCTACCTCCCTGATTCTCAAGCTTGCCAAAAAAAACCCGAAAGCCGCAGGGATCGAAACAGGCTTAGTCTGGGCACTTTCCCATTCGCAGGGTGCCGAGCACAAAAAATTCGCCAACCTCCTCCTCACCCACTACAAGCACAGCCGCTCAATGGGCAAGCTCACCCAGAGCTACGCCCGCATGGGGATTAAGGGGCGGGCCGGACTACGCCATTTGATTGAGGTAGTCTCCAATGAACGTATCCGCCAGGGAGCCACCTACATGCTGGCCACCCAACTACGTTATTATAATGACACCAAGGCAGAAGGCACAGCCCTCATGCGCGAACTCTTCACGTGGCCCGACCTTGAAAAAAACAACCCCGCCCTCTACAAGCAGGTGAAGGGACAAATCTTCGTCATGGATCATCTCGGCATCGGCCACACAGCCCCTGATATCACCGGAGCTGATGAAAAAGGCCAGCCCTTCAAACTCAGCGACTACCGAGGGCGCGTCGTCCTGTTAGACTTCTGGGGTATCTGGTGAGGCCCCTGTAAAATGATGCTTCCTCACGAGCGGTCGCTCGTGAAGGACTTCCAAGGTCGCCCCTTCTCCATCATCGGGGTGAACAGCGATTCTAAAAAACGCCTTCAAGAACTCGTTGCCGATGGCACCGTAACTTGGCGAAACTTCGCAGACATCAACACCAATGGAAAAATCTCCCTCTCATGGGGCATCAACGCTTGGCCGACAATTTATCTCATCGACCACAAAGGCGTGATCCGCCACAAGGGACTGCGTGGCGAACGCATGGAAGCCGCCATTACCGCCTTAGTTGCCGAGGCAGAGAAAGAAAGGACGCACTAAAGCGTATCCACTCTACACCCGTAGATCCAGCCACTGCTGCATGGTTTCCGCCGGGTTATGAGCGCGCATGAGAGTCTCTCCCACAAGCACGGCATTTGCACCTTAACTTTACCTTCCATAACGAGCCTTCTCGACCCTAACGGAAGACCGGGTATATGTTTTTTTGCATCCATAGCTACTTGGCGCTCAAAATCTGAGTTCAAATGACACAACTCATTCCATTTTAGCATTTACCCTATACTTTTATAATGTACTAGGGCAGATTCCGAACCCGTTACGGCTGAAAAGCGCGGTAACTATTCGAAAATGCGCCACTGTTTCCACTGAAAGCACGCACCTTAAAACCCAGAAATCAGATCGAGAGCCTCAAAAAAAGAAGCTCACCCCATCCTTTAACCACTTTATTTTTATGTCGGAGAAGAAAACCAAAAAAACACTACAGACACTCGGTCTCCCTGAAGCCCAGGGACTTTATGATCCAGCCAACGAACATGACTCATGCGGCGTCGGTTTCCTTTGCCACCTGAAAGGCCAAAAGTCACACAAGATTATTCAAGGCGCTCTAGAAATGAACGTCAACATGGACCACCGAGGTGGCACTGGCTGTGATGCCGCCACCGGCGACGGCGCAGGTCTCTTTTTCCAACTTCCTCACAAATTTTTCAAAACCGTCACTCCAGAACTCGGCTTCACCCTTCCAGACGAAGGCCAGTATGCCGTGGGATTCATCAACCTTTCTCCTGATGCCGATGAGTGCGCAAGCGCCATGGCAATGTACGAAAAGACAGCCAAGAAAGAAGGCTTCAGCGTCATAGGATGGCGTGACGTGCCCACTAATAGCGACATCCTCGGCAAGGCATCCCGCGAGTGCGAACCACAAATGAAGCAAATCTTCATCGCCCGCCCAGAGGAAACCACCTGCGATCTCGATTTCGAACGCAAGCTCTACGTGCTGCGCCGCCGCACATCCCAATCTGTCCGCTACTGCGAAACCAGCGGCACCGAACACTTCTACACCGTCACTCTCTCCGCCCGCACCATCGTCTATAAAGGCATGCTGACCACGTGGCAGCTCAAAGACTACTTCCCCGACCTCCAACACGAGGACATGGAATCTGCCATGGCGCTGGTTCACTCCCGCTTCAGCACCAATACCTTCCCAAGTTGGCCCCGCGCCCAGCCATTCCGATACATGTCTCACAATGGTGAGATCAACACCATGCGCGGCAACGCCAACTGGATGCAGGCACGCCAGAAACTTCTCGCCAGCGGCGTGCTCGGCAAGGACCTCGATAAACTTCTGCCGATCATCCGCGATGACGGTTCAGACTCCGCCATGTTTGACAACTGCCTGGAGTTTCTCGTGCTCTCCGGACGCTCGCTTCCGCAAGCGATCATGATGATGATCCCCGAGCCATGGGAAAAGCATCAGCACATGAGCGATGGCAAAAAAGCCTTCTACGAATACAATGCCACCCTTATGGAGCCCTGGGACGGCCCAGCCTCCATCGCCTTCTGTGACGGCGTATCCATCGGCGCCATCCTCGACCGCAACGGCCTCCGCCCATCCCGCTACTACGTCACTAACGACGACATGGTCATCATGGCCTCCGAAGTCGGAGTGGTCAAAGTAGACCCCGCCACCGTCGTCAAAAAAGGACGCCTCGAGCCAGGCCGCATGTTCCTCGTGGATACGAAGGAAGGCCGCATCATCGACGATGCCGAAATCAAAGAGCAAATCGCCGCGGAACAACCCTACGCCAAATGGCTGGAAGAAAACCGCGTCTTCTTTGGAGACCTCGCCAAAGGAAAAACCAAGGCAACCATCACCGGTCACGATCTCATCCAGCGCAACCGAGCCTTCGGATACACTTATGAAGATAAGAAGTTCATCCTTGGGCCATCAGCCACCAGCGGAGTTCAGCCGATTGGTGCCATGGGTAACGACACACCAATTGCGGTCCTGTCCGATAAACCACAGCTTCTTTACAACTACTTTCGCCAGCTTTTCGCTCAGGTGACCAACCCCGCGATCGATCCGATCCGTGAGGAACTCATCACCTCCAGCATTACTTTTGTGGGTTCAGAGAACGACATCCTCCACCCCGGACCAGAAAACTGCCGCATGATCCGCCTTGAAAGCCCGATCATCGACAACAACGAACTCGCCAGCCTGCGCGATCTCGATATCGATGGCTTCCAGGCCGAGACCCTGCCGATTCTCTATCGTCCAGAAACAATCGACGCCGGACTCGCCGTAGGTCAACTCCCTGGCCACGTCGACAACCCGCACGTTTCCGATGATGCCGAGCAACTCACCGAAGTCTCAGGATACTCACTCAAGAAAGCACTCGATAAGCTTTTCAAAGCCGCCGACACCGCCATCCTTCACGGTGACAATGTGCTCATTCTTTCCGACCGCGGAATGAACGAGAAAAAAGCAGCCATCCCCGCGCTTCTCGCCGTGGCCGGACTGCACCACCACCTGATCCGCCAAGGCACACGGACGAAAGTCTCCATCGTGCTCGAATCCGGAGAACCTCGCGAAGTCCACCACTTCGCCGTCCTTCTAGGATACGGCGTAGATGTCATCAACCCCTACCTCGCCATCGATACACTCGCCGAAATGTGCGACGACAAAGAGCTGGACATGGACCACGCTACCGCGACGAAAAAATACCTCTACGCATCGATCAAAGGTGTAATCAAAACCATGTCGAAAATGGGCATCTCCACGGTCGCTAGTTACCGAGGCGCGCAGATCTTCGAATGCATCGGCCTCAACCACGAGGTGATCGACATGTATTTCACCCGCACCACATCACGCGTCCGAGGCATCGGCCTTGAAACCATTTCCCGTGAAACCAAAATGCGTCACGACGATGCCTACAAAACGCGCGAAGTGGAAAACGAGGGACTCGACACAGGCGGCATCTACCAGTGGCGTGCCACCGGTGAGCGTCACCTCTTCAGCCCACAAGCCATTCACCTTCTCCAGCAGTCCACCAAGCTTGGTGACATGGAAGTGTTCCGCCAATACTCCAGCCTCATCAACGAACAATCCAAAGGACTCTGCACCCTGCGTGGACTCATGGAGTTTAAGCTCGATCCCGATAAAGCCATTCCATTGGAAGAAGTCGAACCCGTCAGCAGCATCGTCAAACGCTTCAAAACCGGCGCGATGTCCTACGGGTCCATTTCCGCCGAAGCTCACGAAGCACTCGCTGTGGCGATGAACCGTCTCGGCGGCAAATCCAACACCGGTGAAGGTGGCGAAGAAGCCTACCGCTTCCGCTGGACCAACGAAAGAGGCGACTCCAAGAAGAGCGCCATCAAGCAGGTTGCCAGTGGCCGATTCGGAGTCACCAGTAACTACCTCGTTAGCGCCCGCGAAATTCAAATCAAAATCTCCCAGGGTGCCAAGCCCGGTGAAGGTGGAGAACTTCCAGGCCACAAAGTGCTTCCACAGATTGCCAAATGCCGGGGAACCACCCCAGGTGTCGGACTCATATCCCCTCCTCCACACCACGATATTTACTCCATCGAGGATATGGCGGAACTCATTCACGACCTCAAGAATGCCAACACAGATGCCCGCATCAACGTGAAACTGGTATCGGAAGTCGGAGTAGGAACCATCGCCGCAGGCGTGGTCAAGGCGAAAGCCGACGTCATCCTCATTGCCGGCCACGACGGAGGAACAGGTGCAAGTCCACGCTCCTCCATCCAGAATGCAGGATCGCCATGGGAACTTGGATTGGCTGAAACCAACCAGACACTCCTCCTCAATAACCTCCGGAGCCGCGTGATTCTCGAGACCGACGGACAACTCAAAACGGGCCGCGATGTCGTCATCGGCGCTCTGCTCGGAGCTGAGGAGTTTGGCTTTGCCACCGCCCCTCTCGTCACCCTCGGTTGCCTGATGATGCGCGTGTGTCACAAAAACACCTGCCCAGTTGGCATCGCCACCCAGAACATCGATCTCCGTAAAAAATTCAACGGAGCCGTCGAAAACGTCGTCAATTACATGAACTTCGTCGCCGTGGAAATCCGCGAAATCATGGCACAGCTCGGTTACCGCACCATCAACGAAATGGTCGGTCACTGTGATCGCCTGCAGATGAACAAAGCCATTGACCACTGGAAGGCTCAAGGACTCGACTACTCGAAGATCCTCTACCGTCCCAAAGTGGGCCCCGAGGTGGGAACCTACGCCCAGCAAACCCAAGATCACCTCTTGGACAAAGCGCTGGACAATACCACCATCCTCGAACTTTGCCGCCCAGCCATCGAGACTTACGAAAAAGTTTACGCTGAACTCCCGATCACCAACGTCAACCGCGTGGTCGGAACCATCACCGGAGCGGAAATCAGTCGTCACCACGGTGCGGCCGGCCTCCCCGAGGGCACGATCCATCTGAAGTTCAACGGCAGCGCCGGACAAAGTCTCGGTGCGTTCTGCCCACGCGGCATGACTCTCGAACTCGAAGGCGACTCCAACGACTACATCGGAAAAGGTGTCTGCGGTGCAAAAATCATCGTTTACCCACCGAAAAACTCGCTTCCTGAGCTCGTCGCTGATCAGAACATCATCGTCGGTAACGTCGCCTTCTACGGCGCGACTTCCGGTGAAGCCTACATGGCAGGTGTTGCCGGAGAGCGCTTCTGCGTTCGTAACTCCGGTGTCCACGCCGTCATCGAAGGCGTTGGCGATCACGCCTGCGAATACATGACCGGAGGCACCGTCACCATCCTCGGTGGCACAGGACGTAACTTCGGCGCTGGCATGTCTGGCGGTGTAGGTTACATCTATAATGAACATGGCGACTTCGAATCGAAAAACAACGATGCCATGTCCAACCTCTACAACCTAGCTGACTGCGAAGACAGCGAGATTGAGGAAGTCAAAGCCCGCATCCAAAAACACGTCGATTACACCGGCAGCGTCAAAGGACAATTCATCTTGGATAACTGGGATGAGTCACTCAAGAAGATGCTTAAAGTCATGCCCGCCGACTACGAACGCGTGCTCAACGCCGTCAAAAAAGCCGAAGAAAGTGGCCTCTCAGGAGACGATGCCATCCTCGCCGCCTTCGAAGCCAACGCACTAGCTGGAAACTAAATAACTAATAACCAATAACTTTTAACTAATTTAACACCATGGGAAAACCAACTGGATTTTTAGAATTTAAACGTCAAACCATTCCTGACCGCCCGCCACTTGAGCGGATCAAGGACTGGAAAGAGTTTCATGACGTGCGCGACGACAAAGCCGTTTCCACCCAAGCGGCTCGCTGCATGGACTGCGGCACGCCCTACTGCCACACCGGACTCATGTTCGGCGGCATGTCTAGCGGATGTCCGATCAACAACCTCATCCCCGAGTTCAACGACCTCGTTTATCGTGGCCGCTGGGACGAAGCTCTCACCCGCCTCCTCAAAACCAACAACTTCCCCGACTTCACAGGCCGGGTCTGCCCCGCTCCCTGCGAAGGCGGTTGTGTGCTTGGCTCCATCGAGCCGCCTGTGACGATCAAAAATATCGAGTGCTCGATCTCCGATAGAGGTTGGGAAGACGGACTGATGACTGCGCAGCCTCCTGAAAAACGCACTGGAAAAACTGTCGCCATCGTCGGATCAGGCCCTGCCGGACTCTCCGCTGCGGACCAGCTCAACAAAGCTGGCCACACCGTCACCGTCTTCGAACGTGCCGACCGCCCAGGCGGATTGCTCATGTATGGCATTCCTAACATGAAACTCGACAAAAAAGAGATCGTGCTCCGCCGCGTCACCCTCATGGAAGAGGAAGGCATCACCTTCAAGTGCAACGTCTTTATCTCCAAGGACAACGAGTGGACGCCTAGCCGACTTCGCAAAGACTTCGACGCTGTGATTCTCTGCTGCGGCGCTACCGAAGCCCGTGATCTACCCATCGATGGTCGCGATGCCAAAGGCGTCCATCAGGCCATGGAATTTCTCACGCTCAACACCCAGCACCAACTCGATCATGATTTTGACGGCTCCAACCCTGAGCTCAATGCCACAGGTAAAAACGTGATCGTCATCGGCGGAGGTGACACCGGAACCGACTGCGTAGGCACGAGCCTCCGCCAGAACTGCAAGAGTGTGAGCCAGCTGGAAATCATGCCGATGCCCCCTCACGAACGTGCCGAAAACAACCCATGGCCAGAGTGGCCCAAGGTTTACAAAATGGACTACGGACAACAAGAGGCCGAAGCCGTTCAAGGCTCCGATCCTCGGAAATATCTAGTGATGACCAAATCCATACTCAAAGACGATGACGGCAACGTCACTGGTCTCGAAGTGGTGGACATCACTTGGGGCAAAGATACGCAAGGTCGCTTCGTCCCCCAAGAAACCGACGGAACCATCCGCACGATTGACGCTCAGTTGATCCTGCTCGCGATGGGCTTCATGGGTCCCGAGAAAAAGATCATCGATCAATTCAAACTCGACACCGATCCTCGCAGCAACGTCAAAGCAGACCACGAGGTTTACACCACAAATGTCGAAGGAGTGTTCGCCGCCGGCGACATGCGCCGAGGCCAAAGTCTCGTCGTTTGGGCCATCAACGAAGGCCGAGGCGCGGCTCGCGAATGCGACCGCTTCCTCATGGGCAGCACCCAGCTTCCATAACAACAACACTCAAAACAACCAAATACCCCAAAGCCCCTTCTCTCCAAGAGACGGGGCTTTTTGT
>Ga0256845_1001484_pt1 | contig 18769 bp, 13 predicted proteins | sample RiftiametaG_FD_189101 | JGI IMG/M metagenome (GOLD analysis project Ga0256845, IMG submission 189101) | Tube worm associated microbial communities from hydrothermal vent at the East Pacific Rise, Pacific Ocean - Riftia | ecosystem: Host-associated > Annelida > Integument > Unclassified ...
TGATGAAATAATATCCCGTTTTTTCAAATCATTGAGCAGATCAAGGATCTGAGCCTGAACCGTGACATCCAGATTTGATGTTGCTTCATCTGCAATGAGCAGCACAGGGTTTGATGCAAGGGCAATAGCAATAACAACCCTTTGTTTCATACCTCCGGATAAGTTATGGGGATATTGTTTTACAATCTTTTCAGGATTTGGGATTCCGAGGATCCCAAGCAAATCAATGGATTTTACAATGGCAGTTCTCAATACAGCTCTATCCCAACCCTTAATAACAGGTATTTTTTTTAAAATTTTTAAAAAAACCGACTCAGGGTTTTTATGGGCAATATTATATAATGGTTTTACAATGGAATTAACTGAAACCTTTGGGAAAATATTATCTTTTTTTTCTATTCCAAGAATTTTTTCTATTATCTCTTTTTTCTGATGGAATATATAACTTTCCGCAATCTGCTCGCCTATACACATGATTGGATTTAATGCAGAATTGGGTTCCTGAAAAATCATGGATATATCATTCCCTCTTATATCCTGCATAAAGCTTTCCGATTGTTTTAAAAGATCAACAAAATTATCAGACCCATCATTTTTAGAGGAAAAATTGACTTGACCACTCTCAACAACTCCAGGAGATTGTACAATCTGCATAATTGAGCGTACAGTAACACTTTTACCGCATCCGGATTCTCCCACAAGACCAAAAGTAGATCCATGTTCAACCTGGAAAGAGACTTTATTTAAGGCCTTAACAACACCTTCATAAGTATAAAAATTGGTTACAAGATCTTTGATATCAAGAATTTTTGTCATAACTATTCTTTATTTATTATCTTAATTTATTATTATTAACCTATTAATCTTATTTTCTTCTTAATTTAGGATCAAACGCATCTCTGATAGCATCCCCAAATAAATTCCATGCTAAAACAAATAGAATCATAAATATACCCGGGAAAAAAATAGTATACCAGAATTTTAATGGTTCTCCTGCAGGACCTACTATGTAATTTCTTGCCATGGCAAGCATCTGACCCCAGTCAGCATAGCCTATGGGAGCCCCAAGTCCTATAAAACTTAAAAAAGCTGCTGTAATAACAATGGAACCTGCATCCATAAAAGCTATTACCATAACAGGGTATACTGCATTGGGAAAAACATGGCGGAGCATAATCTTTATATCTGATACTCCCATGGATTTTGCAGCTAATATATAATCCTGATCTCTTACAGACAATACGCCTGCACGCATTACCCTTGCATATCTACGCCACACCACCAATATCAATGCTATGACAATGCTGTTAAGCCCCCGCCCAAATGCCACGACAAACGCCATGGCGAGAATCGTAAAAGGTATGGCAAAAAAAACATCCACCAGACGCATTATAATCTCATCCACCATACCACCATAATAGCCTGCAACAATCCCAAAAACTGCGCCTATTACAAAGGCTGATAAAACTACTATAATCCCTATCCTGAAAGCTGTTCTAGTTCCCCAGACCACACCATAAAAAATATCATATTGACCTGAAGTTGTGCCAAAGATTCTGCCTTCGCCAGGAGGCTGGGGAGTCATTGAATAACCTTTATGTGGCATCATATATGGTCGATACTTAAATTTAGGAGGTGCAATATATGGAGCCAGCACTGCAATTGTAATAAAAACCAGCAAAAGGACAATTCCAATAATAGCAGAAGGATTTCTAAATATTCTGTAAAGTGTATACTTTAGCTCTTTAATTTTAGGGTGTTCAGTTTTTATTTCCATAATTCAAATTTTTTCTATAAAATCAATTAATTTAATCTGATTCTCGGATCAACAACAGCATAGAGTACATCCACAATCAAATTCACTACAACATAAATCAATCCTAAAAATACGCTGATTGCAAGAACAACAGGGATATCAAGCTGAGTTGCAGCATTTACAAGCAATAGCCCCAATCCTGCTCTGTTGAAAATAAATTCAACTGCAACACTTCCTTCAATGGAAAGAGCTACAAGCCATCCTGCAACTGTTATGGCAGGCAATAAAGCATTTTTTCTAACATGTTTATGGTTAATTGTATGCTGATCCACTCCCTTTGCTTTTGCGGTTATGACATAGTCCTTTGAAATTTCTTCCAGCATACTTGAACGCATCACCCTTACAAGGATTGCAATAACCACTGTTACTTGAGTAACAACAGGCAATACAAGATGCATCAATGCATCCCAGACAACGTCAAAATTTAAGTTTAAAATTCCATCTATTGTATACATGCCTGTATATTGGACAAATTGTTCAGGATGAGTTGCAATAAAATCGTCAATATGGTCGGAAATAACTCCTGGCGGAAAAAGGTGAAACTGGGAATAGAAAAACATTAAAAGGATCAATGCAAAAAGAAAGGTTGGCAAAGACCAGCCTATGATGGCACCGATCCTCGTCGTGTGATCTATAAAGGTGTCTCTGTGAATTCCGGCAATTGTCCCAAGCCATATACCCAAAATAATGATTATGGGTAAAGAAAACATATTCATTTCAACAGTTACTGGTAAATACCGTTTAATAGCATCAAAAGTAGGCGAAGAAGCAACTGTTGACCATCCAAAATTACCATGGGATATTTCCTTCATCCATCTTACATACTGGATATAAAAAGGCTGATCAAGACCATATTTCTTAACTAATTTTGGAATCTCCTTGACTTGCTGGGGAGATTTAACAAAGGCTGAAGCTCTTCTTTCAGGGCTGAATGTCATTAAAATCCCAAACATCAGGATAGAAACCCCGAACAGAACAAACACCATAAATAATAATCTTCTGGCAATAAATGCAGGCAACTTAATTACCTATCTCTTAAAAGTTAATAAAAATCATGAAATTTCAGGAGCGCAAATAATTTTGCACTCCTGAACGTTATTTTCAATCTATAAATTTATTTTGCTCTATATTGATAGAAAAATGAATAGGTTCCCTGATACATCGGATTTGGAGTAAATCCTGTAATATTATCAGTAAAACCTTTTGCTCCAAGACGTTGGATAACTGTTACTCCGGGTATATCTTTCGCCCATATTTCCTGCAATTTATAATAGATTTCACGTCTTTTATCAATGGCAGCAGTTTCAATACCCTGTTTTATGAGTTTATCGGCTTCAGGATTCTTATAACCTATATATTTTGAATAAAATCCATCAGAGTGCAGATAAGGGAATACAAAATTATGGGGATCTGGATAATCAGCACCCCATCCTACAACAAAAACAGGAAGACGATGCTGCTGGATTGCAGTCAAATATTCTCCCCAATCCATGGCTGCTACTTCCACTTTAAATTTAGGGCTTAAAGATGAAATATTTTCAGCCATCATTGTTGCAGCAACACGTCTGATTTCTCTTCCTGTATTATGAAATAAAGTTACCTTAAAACCTTTTTTCCATAGTTTTCCGCCAAAAGCTTTTTTCAGATGCTTTTCAACCTGAGCCATATCAAATTGAGGATGAAATGTATCTTTCTGGTAAGGAAGACCATTAACTATCGGGTTTGAAGGCACTGAACCCAGACCATTTGCGACATCTTTAATAATTGCCTTATAATCAATTGCATAGGCAAAAGCAAGCCTTACATCTTTATCTGCAAAAAAGTTTGAAGGCACACCATTGCCATCAAGTTTGCCTGATCCCACATAAGGATTACCAGTCATATTTATATCTTGTGTAAACATTGCACAGGTAACACCAAGGTTAGGATATTTATATAATTTAACCCCTTTTTCTTTTTCCATTTCAGCATAATATTGAGCAGGGATTTCCATATCATTAATGTCACCGTTAAGGAACATCATTTTTCTTGTTGACCATTCAGTGATTATTTTAATTCTTACAGTTTTAAAATAAGGTTTTTTACCCCAATAACCATTAAAACGCTCAAGAATCATCTCTTTGCCTGGTTCCCATTTTGATTTGTAATAAGGACCTGTACCGTTTGTAATATGGTGAAGAGGCTCTTTACCTGTATCAGGGCCGTTAAACTTTGCAGCATTGGCAATTTTACCGTCCCAGCAGCCTTGTTTAATACACCAGTCTTTATCAAGAACAGAACATGCTGTATATGTGAGTATACCCATTAAAGGAGGGAAAGGAGCCACAAGATGGAAAACAATAGTATCTCCTTTTGCTTCAATTGATTTATCAATTTTATCAAAAATTCCAGGAATAATTTTTCCGTCTTTTCTTGTTCCGGTTGCACCTGTTAAAGGTTCGAGTAAAAGAGCCATGGGGCCACCTTCACAATCTGCTATCATATTTCTTTTAAAAGAATAGACAACATCCTCAGGAGTCATGGCAGCGCCGTTCTGGAATTTAACACCTTTTCGAATTTTGAATGTATAGGTTTTACCATCTTTTGAAATTCCGCCATTTTTAACTGTTGGGATTTCGGTTGCAAGTTTTGGTGTGAATTGATCAGTATATTTTCCTTTAAATGCTACAAGTGTCTCATAAATATTATATAATTTTGTTGCACTTGAATCATCATATGCCTTAGCCGGATCCATACTGTTAATTGTTGCAAGAGAAGCAGAAACTATTGTGTCTTTACTTGCTGCACTTGCCGGAGCGACCAGCATGAAACAAAGAAAGACTGATGCCAAAAAAATAACTAACTTTTTCATCTTTTCCATCCTTTCATAATACGGTTTATTGTTCATCCCTGTTAATCAACCTTGTAACCAAATACAATTTAAATCTCATCAAAATCTCATAATAAAAACGTATGCTACACAATCACATTTTTCTAAAGATTTCAATACTTTTTTTATTTTTCCAGCAAAATATATTAAATATTTTGCGCACAACCTAAATCAATAAATGGTATTCATATATTACAATCTTATTTAATCAATTTTGCTGCACTGGAAAAAATATTATTAACCTCTCTTTTATAATCATTTTCAGTTTGAGACAATAGAATTTTTTTAAAAATTTTCCTGTCATGGTTAAATGCTTTTTTAAAATATATCCAGAATCCTTTCATTTTACCTATCAATCGCTTATCATGGAGATATATACCATACCCATTAAACAAATCATTAATAAACCCGTATAATATTCCAAGGATGCCGGTCTCAGGTATTTTTTTATGATTTTTTAATATCAAAGGAAGAAAAGGATTCTCAAGGGCTCCACGCCCAATCATAAATCGATTAATACTTGGAAATCTTTTTTGAATATCAAGGAAAAACTCTTTATTTGTGATATCCCCATTATAGACCATTCTATGTTTTGTCTCTTTAAATACAGAATCAAAAGCATTAATATCTGCTTTTCCTTTATAAAATTGTCTGCCTGTTCGAGGATGAAGTATGATCTCTTTAATCGGATAATTATCAAACACCTTAAGCACTGGATATATTTCATCGGGAAAATTCCTGCCCAGGCGTATTTTTATTGAAAAATCCATGGGAATTTCCTTAAAAATAATATCAAGGAACGCATCTATATCGTCAACAAAAGGGAGCATGCCCGAACCTTTTTTTTTCTTGACAACCTGTAATTGAGGGCACCCAAGGTTCCAATTCACACAGGTATATCCAAGATCAGAAAAATATGATGCAAGAAATAAAAAATCTTTTGGAGAATTGCTCAAAATCTGCGGAGTTACAGGAAGATTCAAATTAAGTTCAGGTAATATATCCCTGATTCTGGACAAACTAATCCTATTTTGTTCCATTGTGGAAATAAATGGTGCTATTGCCTCATCAAATCCGGGGAAATATTTAGAATAAATATTCCTAAAGGTTACATCGGTAAAACCATGTAAAGGCGCAAGAATCAGTTCCGGATTATTTTTCTTCACTTGTCAAATTTTCAAATGGCATTACCACATCGATTTCTCCGCTGCCGCCTCTTTTAAATGTCGCATTGGGATATTTATTTTTAAAAACTTTTATCATTTTCTTATTTTCTGCAAGCACAATGGCTGTGAAACCTATAAAATGATTTATCCTGGCAATGTCTTCAAGTATTCCCAATAGATGCGTACCAATTCCCATGCCATGGAGCTCTTCTTTTACAAGAAAAGCAACTTCTGCCATATTATCCTCTACTTCAGCATAGGATCCTATTGCCATTATCTTTTTCTGCCTTCCAAACTGTATCGAACCTATTATGGTCATATTTTTCTTGTAATCCACCCCTGACCACTCTTTTTGAAGCATCTCCCTGGAGAAAACTCTTCTTTTATTAAAAAACCTGTAATATATAGAATCTTCCTGAAGGGAGTAATAAAAATTTCTAGACTCAAATTCATCAGAGGGCAAAAGAGGTCTAAATTCAATATGCTTGCCATCTTTTAATTTTAAAGAGGATTTATAATCATCAAGAAATAAAAGATCTGCACTGGTGGGTGAAAGTTGATCAATAAAGATATAATGCCGTTTTTTTGCCTCTTCAATTAATTTTTTTCTAAATTTGGGATGGGCAATCTGAACAAGTTCAATAACCCTCTGGTATATGCTTTTTCTTCTCAGTTCAGCAATCCCGTATTCTGTTACAATGATATCAATATCTCCCCTTGTGGTTGCAACTCCTGCTCCTTCGCTTAAATGAGTCACAATTCTGGATATTTTCCCATTCTGGGCTGTTGAAGGGATAATGATAATGGAAAAACCGCCCTTGGACATGGTGCTGCCCCTGATAAAATCAACCTGGTCTCCTATCCCGCTATAAAAAAGATATCCTTTTGAATCTGTACATATCTGCCCTGTAAGATCCACTTCTAAAGCAGAGCTTATGGATATAAAATTATCATTTTTTGCAATAACATTAGGATCATTAACAAATTCAGATGATTTAAAATAAAACATTGGATTATTGTCAATATATTTATATAATTTTTTCGAACCCATGCAAAGCGAAGCTACTACCCTGTCCGCCAGGTATGATTTATTTCTATTGGTCACAGCTTTCCCTGTAAAAAGAGGTAAAAGCCCGTTTGTAATCACCTGAGTATGAATACCAAGATCTTTTTTATCTTTGAGAAAAGGAGCAATAGCATCGGGAAGATGCCCAAACCCGAACTGCAAAGTCGCCCCATCCGGAACAAGTTGTTTTACATAATGACCGATTCTCTCAATCACCTTGGTATTCTTTTTTTCCGGAAAGGCTTCCACAAGGGGTTCGTCGTGGAATACAAAATAATCAATCTCGTCAATGTGAACAAAGCTGTCTCCCAATGTTTTAGGCATTTTAGGGTTTACCTGGGCAATTACCACCCTTGCATTCTTGAGCCCTGCAAGGGTTATATCAACTGAGATGCCAAGGCTGCAAAAGCCGAATTTATCAGGCGGGGAAACCTGCACTAAAGCTACATCAAGCCCTATTTCCTGGGAAGCAAATATCCCGGGAATCTGGGACAAATATATTGGGAGATAATCAATTTTACCTTCATAGGCAGCTTGCCTGATATAAAGGCTTATAAAAAAAAGCTTAATGGAAAACCTTGCAAGAAAAGACTTGTCATTAATATAATCAACAAGGGTGGAAGAAAACATCTGATATAAAATTATATCCTGGTTTGTTTTATCTTCTGCCATGGTTCTTATCAGATGTTGAGGCTCTCCACATCCAGTGCCGAGAAACACACGACTGCCATTTTTAATTTTTTTTACAATATCCTGGGATTCAATAATCTTATCATCGGGAATATTTTTTAATTTCATTTTGAAACCTCTAATTTAGGAAAAGATAGAAAACCAAATGCTTAATCCTACCAAAAAAATAGAAATTTAAGAAGTAAATATTTTTATATGAATACATTATGATATTTTTGCTGTATATATATTGTTCATACAAACAAATAATTTTCCAATAATATAATTATTAAACGGAGTAAAACTGAAGACATTCCTAAGCATATCATCCTTTCAGATACTTGCCATGTTCAGGCGTGGCCTGTTTTATACCTATCTTACTATCTATCTTAAACATTTCCTGGGTCTGTCTGTTACAGCCACAGCGTTATTTGCAACAATACCAATGATTTTTAATGTTGTACTCCAGAGATATGTCTGGGGCGTATTATCTGACAAATACCAAAAACGAAGGAGCCTTATTGTCTGGGGAGAATTCTTAGCCGGGATAGGCACTGTGGTTGTCTGGTATCTGCATTTAATCCCTGATAATAAGCTTATTTCAGGCTATGTTATCATTGCAGGACTTTCAGGAATAGAAATTTTCTGGTCTATGTCTAATATAGGCTGGACAGCACTTATCTCAGATATTTACAAAAAAGGCTCAAGAGTTTCTGTAATGGGCAAACTTGAAAGCCTTGGAGGAGTTGGCAGATTTTTTGGGATTCTTGCCGGAGGTCTTTTGTACGATAAATTTGGACTTGCCTACTCCGGATGGGGATTTTATAAAGGTTCGTTATTTTTCCTTTCAGCAGGTATAATGATTATCTCAATTTTCCCAATGTTCTTAATTCCTGAAGGAGGTATAAAAAAAACCAATGTTAAAGAAAATAATCAAACCCTGACCGGTGATTTTAATTCATCAATTTTTATAATCTTTATTATTGCCATGGGTTTAATTCATTTTGGACGTAATTCCATAGCCGTAACCCTTGCTCAATATCTGACTTTAAAATCAGGACTTAATCTTTCAAGCCTTATTTTGAGCCATGTTGTAAATATTAAATCCATTGCCATCATAATCTTTGGAATAACATCAGGGTGGGCAGCAAAAAAAGCAGGTAATAATAATTACCTCATTATTGCATCATCGGCAGCAGCGCTTTCTTTAATTGTTCTTGGTGTCACAGAATCATTTTTCTGGATTTGTATTGCAAGTTTTCTCATGGGGTTTTCAGAAGTTGCAATTCTTGCGTCTTCCTATGAACTTGCATCTCAATTAATACCCCCTGACAGACGGGGGCAGCTCTTCAGTATATTTAACGCCACTCTTTTTTTAAGCTGGGGTATGGCAGGAACTTTTATTTCAGGACCAACAATTGACTTTCTTATTGCAAAGGGGAGCCTTGAAACCTATGCCTATAAAGTCTCATTTAATATTGCAGCAGGCATGACCATATCAGGCATCCTGCTTTTAATCTATCTTATTCAACTTTTAAAAAATAAGACTCTGGATCAAACCACGATTACCATTTGATTTTAAAAAATTTGAAGTTTGATTTTGTAGTTATCTTGGGTTAATATTTAAGCTTATTGGCTAACTATAAATAATGATAAAATGCTATTAATTTAAGGAGATATTAATGAAGGTTGTAACTCTACTTGGAAGTGCTAAAAAAAAAGGAAATACTGCAATTGCTCTCAAATGGGTTGAAGATACAATAAAATCACTTGGACATGATGTTGAATCCATTTACCTTAACAAAAAAGAAATAAACGGCTGCCTTGGATGTGCCAAATGCAAAGAAAATAAAGATGAAATCGCATGTATCCAAAAAGACGATGCTATTCAAATCCTTGAAACAATGATTAAGGCTGACCTTATAATATTTTCATCCCCTTTATACTTCTGGGGACTTACATCCCAGATAAAAGCCATTATTGACAGGAGCTGGTCCCTTGTAACAAATTACCATATGCCGGATCATGCATCTTTAATCGAGAATAAACGTATAGCCTTGCTTATTACAGGAGGCGGTGAATTTGATAATAATGCAGAACCTGTTTTTACTGCCTTTGACAGATTGGTAAAATTTTATAAAGCAAATAAAATTGGAGAATTATTCCTAGGTTCATGTAAAACAATTGAAACAATGACCAATGAAAAAAAAGATAAGGCAATTGCATTTGCCCGCAAAATAGTTACACCTTGAAACTGCTTTTACCATATTTTAAAAGAAATCTCTGGAAAATCATTCCGGGTATAATATGTATGCTCATTGTTGACGGTATACAACTGGGCATACCTGCAATAATTAAAAAAACCGTGGATATGCTTGCAACTCAGCCTTTTGATAATCGCTTTCTGATCAAGGCATGTCTTCTAATTATTTCCCTTGGTATTAGTATGACTCTTCTTCGGTACCTATGGCGTATCCTGCTCATGGGCAGTGCAAGGGATGTTGAAAAAGGTATACGGGAACAATTGTTTGCCCATATTCTTACCCTGGATCAAAATTTTTATGACAAAACCAAAACCGGCGATATAATGGTCCATGCCACAAGTGATATTAACCATATAAGAATGGCATTCGGTCTTGGTTTAATCGCACTTACAGATGCAGTGCTCCTGGGAAGCGCAACTATCGCCATAATGCTTTATCTCAATGTAAAACTGACATTATATGCATTAATTCCAATGCCTTTACTTATTATTATTACAAAAGTCCTGGGAAAAAAAATGCATTCTTTTCATGAAACAGCCCAGGAATCTTTTTCATCCTTAACTGAAATTGTACGAGAAAGTTTTTTTGGCATAAGAATAATCAAAGTATTTAATTTTGAAGATACCATAAATAAAAAAATCCAGAATTTTTCAAAAGACTATTTTAATAAAAACCTTAAAAGAGCTTTTATTGCTGCACTAATAAAGCCTCTTATGTTTTTTGTTTTCAACCTCTCCACCGGAATAATCCTTTTTTACGGTGGGTATCTTGTAATGGAAAAAGCAGTATCTCTAGGCGAACTTGTAGCATTTATTCAATATCTGAGCATACTTGCATGGCCAATGATTGCTTTTGGCTGGATGACTAATCTCATGGAAAGAGGGCTTGCATCTTTAAAAAGGATTAACACTCTTTTAAATGCACAACCTGATATATGCAACCCTCTAAACCCGGTTAGAATCAATAGAGTCAAGGCAGACCATGACCGGAATATAATAAAATTACAAAATATTAATTTTTCATATAATAAAGATAAAAATTATATTCTCAAAGACATAAATATTAAAATCAAACAAGGGGCTTCCATTGGTATAAGCGGTTATCCCGGAAGCGGCAAAACAACCCTGATAAAACTTATCCTCAGATTGTACAAACCAGACACAGGAAAAATTTTTATTGGCAATAATAAAATAAATACAATCGATATTGCATGCTTAAGAAACAATATTGCTTATGCAGCCCAGGAAAGCTTCCTTTTTTCCGGGACCATAAAAGACAATATAATTATGGGGAAAAATATCCCAGAGGAAAAACTTGATAACATATTAGACGTCTGCATGCTTCAAACAACAATTACTGCTATGCCCCGGGGAATAGATACCATTGTTGGAGAACGGGGCATCACTCTTTCAGGAGGACAAAAACAGCGGATTGCCCTGGCAAGAACCCTTATTCAAAAAAAGGACATAATTCTGTTAGATGACCCTGTAAGCCAGATGGACACAGATACAGCATCTGAAGTAATTAATAATATTAATACTTTAAACAAAAATGCAACCTGCATAATTGTATCCCACAGGATTGCAGCCCTTACAGAATGTGACAATATCTATATTTTAAACAATGGGAAAATTGAAGATCAGGGCAGCCATGGGGATCTTATAAAGCAAAATTCTTTTTACAATAACTCATATAAAGTACAGATTTTTGAGGAGGGAAATGCCGTCTCAAACTAAATTTCAAAATATGGGGTTTGAAGAAAAAGAAATTAAAATGGAAGACTTTAAACTCATAAAAAAAATCTGGCCATTTATTAAACCTTTTTTCTGGATGCTGGCTGTTTCTGTTATTCTTGTCTTTTCAGTGACTTTTCTTGAACTTTTAAGCCCTATACTTATTAAAAAAGCAATTGACGGATTTATAATGCCTGTATCTGACACAGCTCAGGTTGTTCTATTTGGATTTCCCATAAAATCATTTAAAATATTTGGAATAATTTTCTTTTCCATTTTAACACTCTCTTTTATAATTGATTTTGGTCAGACCATGTTTATGGAATATACAGGTCAAAAAATCATACTTAATTTAAGGACCCGTCTTTTTAATCATATGACATACCTGCCTGTGTCCTTTTATGATACAAACTCAAGCGGGCGTCTTGTCAGCAGAGTTGCAGGAGATGTCGAGAACATGAATGAAATGTTCACCAACATACTTGTATTTATATTCAAAGATATTGTGTTTATGATCAGCATTATTTCCATAATGATTTATATTAACCTGAAATTAACCCTTTTTATAAGCCTTCTTATACCTCTTATAGCATTAAGTATTTTTATCTTTTCCAAAATATCAAGAAATGTTTTCCGCACAATACGACAAAAAATTTCAGAAATTAACCATAGTTTTTCAGAGGCTATTACCGGCATCACTACGTTACAAACCACATCAAGCACTGATGTTTTTTTAAAACGATTTAAAACGCTTAACCTGGAACATTTTATGGCTGGAATACTCCAGATCAAAATCTTTGCTGTATTTATGCCCTTTGTCGGCCTGTTAAGTGTCCTGAGCGTTGGTATTATAATTTATTTTGGAGGAAATGAAGTTGGAAATAATGAAATTACAATCGGGGTTCTTGTTGCATTTTTATCTTATATGAAAATGTTTTTCAGACCCGTAAGAGAGCTTTCGGAAAAGTTTAATCTCCTGCAGAATGCACTTGCATCCGGAGAAAGAATTATCACTATTTTAAATACCCGTGCCCATAAACAATCAGACTTTAAAGACCAGACCTCACTTAATAATATTAATAATATAAAATTTGAAAATATTTCTTTTTCATATAATAAAAACGAACAAATTCTAAACAATATATCTTTCAGGGTACAAAAAGGCGAATCTATTGGAATCGTAGGACATACAGGGTCTGGAAAGACTTCCATTATCAATCTTCTGGCAGGATTTTACAAGCCTGATTCCGGGGATATTTTGATCAACAACCAAAAATATTATAACTATGATATCAAAAGCATAAGAAACAAAACAGCCCTTGTCATGCAGGATCCAATACTTTTTTCCGGGACCATAAAAGACAATATTCAGCCTGCTTACTTAAACAATAACAAGCTGCTCCATACAGCATTGGCAGATGCAAAATGTGACTTCCTGTTTAACACCCATGCAGGGCTTGAAACAATCATTTCCGAGCAGGGAAAACCTCTGTCCAGCGGAGAGAAACAACTGGTGTGTATAGCAAGAGCCTTTGCATTTAATCCTGACCTGATAATATTTGATGAAGCAACTTCCTATCTTGATTCCCAATCCGAACAAAAAGTTCACAAAGCTTTAAAAAAACTCATGAAAGGAAGGCTGTCAATAATCATTGCCCATAGACTAAGCACTGTTAAACATTGTGATAATATAATATACATTAAAAATGGCACAATACATGAATCAGGCACCCATGAAGAGCTTGTCCGTCTAAAAGGAGAATACTATTTTCTTTTGAAAAAAGAGAGTGCCAAACCATTATATTAAAAACATAGTTACTCACTCATATCATTGTCATTGTCATTGCCCGTGCCATGATCTTCGTCATCATCTATTCCAGGTTGCCTGATTAAACTTATCCGGGCTTTTGCCTTATCAAGCAAAGTCATAAATTTATCAAAATCTTTTTTATTGATACCAGTTTGTCCAAAGGGTCTTGTTTTATTATCATGGCAATCTGAACCACCTGTTATAACAAGATTATGCTCATCAGCCAAAGTTAAAAGACATTGGATATATTCTTCATCATGTCCCGGGTAATATACTTCCAAGCCCTTGAGCCCGGCATCAAGGAAATCAGGCAAGAATTTTTCAACAATATCAAAGGGGGGCAGTACTTCTTTATAATGACCTTTGCCTTTAAAAGAACCTGCGGCAGGATGGGCAAGTACACTGACCATGGGGAAAGTATTCAATATGGTTTTTATTGCATCCAGTTCCAGACCGGAAGGTATATATGCAGGGCTGTTATTTCCTATAATCTTAGTTCGCTGGCTCTTGCTTGAAATATTATGTATCTCTTGTAATGCAAGATCAAAATGCCGCCTTGTTGCGTTTAAACTGTATTTTGAAATATCTTCGACTAAAAGCTCTTCTGCAAGAACAGGATTCCTGCCAGCAGGTCCGAATATCTTGTTTATTTCATCAACCCTTAATTTTACAAGTTCTGCCCCTCTTCCTTGTGAAAGTATCTTGGTAAACAAATTTCTAAAATATATATTACCAAGGAGTTCAACAGGAAAATAGCAGAGCAGATGAAGAGTCCCTGTAAAAAATGAACGTCTGAACCTTATGGAGACTTCAACACCGGGGATAACATTAACATCATAATTTTTCCCTGCTGCAACTGCATTCCCAAGACCTTTTAATGTATCATGATCAGTAATCGATATTGTATTTATCCCAAGTTCTCGTGCTTTAAAAACAAGCTCGTCAGGTGTAAAATCACCGTCTGAAGCACTTGTATGGTTATGCAAATCTGCATATATTTTCATTATTCAATCCTAATTAATTACTTTTGTGTTGAGCAATGCTTACTATAAATTATTTTTCTTTTCAATTAAAATAAAATATAAAAAACTCTTGCTTAAAATATAAATCATGATAACAATGCTAATTTCTAACTTTTTAATTTGGAATATTTAATTTAATATGGGGTTTAAAAAAAATGCTGACTAAAAATGCTGGAACAGATATTGGTGAGACATTAGGTGGAATCAGCTCATTAGAACCATCTAAATCAGAACAAAAATGTTTTGAAATATTCAAAGCAAATATGGATGAAAAAAATTTTGCGAAAATCAATAAAATTAAAAACCAAAAAGTTCTTATAAAAATTGCAAACTCTATTAATATATGTCAACCTGATTCCATATTTATAAATACAGGGTCCAAGGAAGATAAAGAGTTTGTCAAAGCCCTTGCTATTAAAAATAAAGAAGAAAATCCTCTTGCCATCAGCAACCACACCATCCACTTTGACCTTGCTCAAGAACAGGGAAGAATTGTTGACAGAACCTTTTATATAACTGACCCTGGTGACCAGGTAAGCACCCTTGCCAATAAAATGGATAGACCTAAGGCATGTGAAGAAATAAAACAAAATCTTAAAGGCATAATGAAAAATTTAACAATGATCATTGGCTTTTATAATAGAGGTCCTGTTGGTGCCAAGGGTTCTAATCCTGCACTTGAAATTACAAGCTCTGCCTATGTTGCTCATAGTGCAGATATTTTGTATAGAAATATTTTTCCTGCTTTTAACAACGAAATTAAAAGAGCCGGTCATTTTTTCACAAATATCCACAGCCAGGGTCTAAACAGACCTGAAGATCTCCCCAATGCAAGAGTATTCATGGATCGCAGCAAAAGGACCACATATAGTTTTAATTGTACCTATGCAGGGAACACCCTGCTATTAAAAAAAGGTAATCACAGGTTTGCTGTTGATAAAGCAGTATATGAAAATCGTGGCAAAGAACTTTCAGAACATATGTTTATTACCGGATTACAAGGACCTGGAAACCGTGTGAGCTGGTGTGCAGGTGCTGCTCCAAGTGGTTGTGGTAAAACAACTACTGCCATGACCGGAGACTTTTTTATCGGCGATGATCTTGCCCAGATGTGGCTGGAAGATGATGGCGACATTCGATGCATAAATCCTGAATGTGGCATATTTGGTATTTTAGAAAATGTAAACTCTGAAGGAGATCCTCTACTTATAGATGTTCTAAGAAAACCGGGCTGTGAAGTAATCTTTTCAAATGTTTTAATTGACAACAATAAAACACCCTATTGGAAGGGCAGTCTTGAAAAACTGCCGGAAAAAGGAGTTAATTTCCAGGGAGATTGGAGCCGTGGAATGCTTGATGATAAAGGCAATGAGATCCCTATATCCCATCCTAATTCAAGGTGCACAATCTCATCTACTACACTTAAAAATTATTCTGAATATGCTGAAAACAAAGATGGTGTTCCCACAAAAATTTTTACCTATAGTGGCAGAGACAGTGATACCATGCCACCTGTATGGGTCGCAAAAAACCCTTCCCACGGTGTAGCCATCGGTGCATGTATTGTCTCTAAAGCCACTGCAACAGAAGTTGGGGTTACAGGAGTTAAAAGAGCACCTTTTGCTAATGCACCCTTTATCCCCGGAGCATTAGGCGATTATATCGATGCACAATTTGCTTTTTTTGATAATCAATTAATTCCTGAGCACAAAAAACCTGTTATTGCAGGATTGAATTATTTTCTGACTGACCAGGCAAGAGGAGGATCATCCACAAACCTTCTTGGCGAAAAAAAAGATGTAAAAGTCTGGCTTTCATGGCTGGAAAGATATACTCATAACGAAGTTAAATTTATTAAGACTCCAATAGGCAATATCCCTGAATACGATGATCTTAAAGGACTTTTCCAATCAATTATTAACAAAGAATATCCAATAGAACTTTATAACAAACAATTCTCTTTATATATTGATAATATCTATGCTCGTTTAGAAATGCAGATTAAAGCTTATGCAAAAGAGCAAGGTAATTTTGACAGACTCTTTGCAATATTGGAAGAACAAAAGCTCGGGCTTGACAAGCTGAAACAAAAGCTTGGAAATATTGTAACACCTGAAATGTTATAGCATGTTACAGGGAGAAAAGATTATAATATCTTTCCTCCCTTAACTATATTATTATTGTTTTGGTTTTGCTTTTTCTATGGAAATAAGTTCAACTTCAAAAATTAATGTTGAGCCCGGTTTAATTGGTCCTGCAGGTCTGTCACCATAGCCAAGATCAGATGGTATAAAAAGCTGCCATTTACTTCCTTCTTTCATTAATTGCAAAGCATCAGTCCATCCTTTAATAACCCTGTTCAACTGAAAAACAGCAGGTTTTCCTCTTTTATAAGAAGAATCAAACTCGACTCCATCTATTGTAGTACCCTTATAATGGCATTTGATCATATCTTCAGGTTTTGGAGATTTACCCGTTCCTTTTTTTATTATTTTATATTGAAGCCCTGATTTTAAAGATATGACACCTTTCTTTTTCTTATTTTGCTGCAAAAAGGCTTCTCCTTTGTCTTTATTTGCCTTTGCTTGTGCAAGAAGTTTCTCTCTTTGTTTTGCCCTTATTTTCTCCTGAAAAGCAATTAAAGCTTCTTTGAGCTGCATGGGGTTAAGTACTGGTTTTTTTGATATGGCATCTTCAATGCCTTTATAAAATGCATCAATATCAAGTTCATATTCTTTACTGAGATTTTCATAATAGCTATAACCAACAGAATAACTTATCCTCTGATCCAAAGTCATGGATTTTGCATCTTTTTTAGTATTTTTTGCAAAACCTGCTGAAGCCAACGAAATCAAAAACCCTGCAACCAAAATAACCATTAAATATCTGTATGTTTTTTTTAACATAATATTCCTTTATTTAAATTTAAAATTAATAAAACAAATTCAACACATATCAATTTGTAACAATATACAATTTAGACTTAAAAAAGGTCTTTTGAGACCATAAGCCACATCAAAGACCTTTTAAATTTATATTACCATTTTCTATTTATCTGCTTATCTGCGCCCAAGGAGTTTTTCCCTTGTAGTCCCGGAAGACTTTACTGATTGTATGATATCTTCTGCAGTATAATAAACAACTGCAGAACCAACAAGTATTGAGAGTAAAACAATCCAGAGAGTTTGATATTTTAATGGTTCAAGGTCAGATAAAAATTCATCCAAATATGCTGTTGATCCTACGAGCCAATCCATCTCAGGAATATATGTAAAAGAAGATATCCTTGTTCTATACTCATTATTTTCTGGATCTTTCCAACTTGACTCAATAATCACAGCCTCATTTTTCTTCAGACTTAATGCTTTGTTTACCATGGTCTGGAAAACCGGTTTCCCTTTAGAATCCCGTATTTTAAGAGTATCTTCGCCATCATGTAATCTATGTTCAGAAATCAGATATTGTCCTTTATCCTTTCCCTTACAGCCAAGGGCAAAAACATAGCCTGTTTTCCCAACAACAATTTCAGCCAATTGTCTTTTCACGCTTTCAAGAATCTTATCTTCATATCCTGCGTCATATAATTCATCGTAATATGTACTGATCCCTAAAATCCATTTCCATTTAGGAAAATGGACTGTTGCTGCAACCTTATCTCGTGTGGTCTTATCATCAGGGTTCTGCCAGGTATAAACATGGATATAGGTTTGACCGTCTTTAAGTTTGCGGGACTCTTTTATGACTGACTGCACATGAAGCCATCCTGTCGAGTCTTTAGCTCCCCAGATATTTACACCATCAATCTGACGTTTTTTTGATAGTACTAATGTTCCGTTATAATCAAGTATCCAGGGATAACCGGTTTTCCCCACAACTATTTTGGAAAGAGCATTTTTAAGGCGCTCTTTATCTTTATACATTCTTGCAAGTTGATATACAGCCTCGACTTCTTCAACAACTATACTATTTGCTCTTTCTCTGTTCAGTCTGTCAACTTCAGTAATCTGAGCATGAGCTCTTGCAGCTGCTTGTGCTGCCAGCAGTGCCTGCTTTTTCATATTGTTTTCAACCTGAAGTTTTGTACTTGATACAGCAACTTTATAATTTACATAGCCTAAAAATGTTGCTGGTGCGGCAACCAGCAAAATAGAAACAGCTAATAATTTCCACCGTTTCTTAAAAGTATCAAAAGCCATACTTGTCCCCTCTTTAACAATCAAGCTAACAATTATTAGATTAATTTATACTATAATATTGCTTTGTATTAAAACTCATTGTTTGAGTCAAGATAAAACTTAAAAAACACGAAATTGATTTAATTATATCAAAAATATATAATTAAATATTAAAAAAT
>Ga0256845_1001485_pt1 | contig 18768 bp, 15 predicted proteins | sample RiftiametaG_FD_189101 | JGI IMG/M metagenome (GOLD analysis project Ga0256845, IMG submission 189101) | Tube worm associated microbial communities from hydrothermal vent at the East Pacific Rise, Pacific Ocean - Riftia | ecosystem: Host-associated > Annelida > Integument > Unclassified ...
TCTGCTAATGTGGGCTGTTTCTGTAATTTCATACCTTGAAAATAATACTTAACTAATTCAATAACAAATGATTGTAGTTAATTTTTACGCCTATTCTAAACAGATTATACCGTGCAACGGTCTTAATTCTTCCTCTTTAGACTAACTAGAATATTTGCTTAAACACAACAATTGGTCTTGATCCAGGATACCTCTAGAAAAAGAATTGGAAACTCAGCGCAGAATTTCTCCATACTATTAAAAATAGCACTCAACCTTCTGAAAAACGAAAAAACTGCTAAACAAGGGGTTAAAGGCAAAAGATTCAAGGCTGCTCTAGATAATCAGTACTTGAAAAAGGTACTCCAACTATGATGCTTTTGCCCTGGGTTACAGATAATCTTTTAATTCTGACCTAAAAATCTCCAGGGCCTTTGAAATATGGGATTCTACAGTTTTTATAGAAATAGTTTTTAGCTTGGCTATTTCTTTGTAGGTAAGACCTTTTTCACGGGATAATCGAAAAATATGCAAGGTGTTTTCAGGAAGGGCATTGTAAATGGTATTGATTTCTTGGCCCAACTCCCAATCATTGTTCATATCAATTTGCGTTTCCTGCTGCAAATAATACAAGTTATTGTGCTTTGTGCGTACTTGGTCTTTTCTATAGTTGTCCACAATTTTATTTTTCAGGGTAATGATTAAGAAAGAAGCTATTGATCGGTCTTCCGGGCTTATTTGCGCTATGTTTTCCCAAAGTTTTATAAATGTTTCCTGTACCAGTTCTTCGGAAACCTCTTTGTTTTTAAGGACTTTAAAAGCATAGTTGTATAATCTTATATAATGTTTATCGAATAAAACTGAAAATAGGTCTCTTTTTTTCCGAGATAACATTTATAAAGATGGTTTTTCTGAATTTTGTAAAAATTACTTTTAAAAGTAATTTTTACAAAATTACAAATTTTTGACATTCTCCCTATAGTGGAGGAAAAAGATTATAGGTTTTAGTTTTTTTTGGTTACAGTTATTTGCATCTGAACTCCGAAGCCTCCCTGTAGAAGTCCGGCACCCTACCGCTCCAATCCTCTCCATGCGGACGCGCTATGCCGACTCATAATCGGGATTCTTCCGGCTCTGGTTTTTCAGCCTTTTCGGAGCCGCACATAAATACAAGCGGACCGATAAAAATCGCCCGCTTGTATTTATCTTGCCCTTTTGTGCATAAATTCTGTTGAATACACGGTTTATAAATAGAAAATCTAATCCCTAAATGGATTTGGGCTATAAAAGAAAAGAGGCTCTAAAAAGTTTTGAATATCGATTTATGCAGGAAAACAGTATCGCTTTGGGGGCTTTCTAGCATGTTAAAAACGATTGAAAAAAAGTTCGAACTCCTCTGTCTGTGATGTGAAAGAAAATTTGTGTTGGAAATTGTCAAATCTACGTATCTTGGTCATACATATTCTAGATAATACCCCGTTTTTAGAGCTGTAGACTCATATTCGGGGTTTGTTTCATCTAAAATACAAATTAATTCGCTGAATGTCAATAAGTTAATTCGCTTCTGAAGGTGCCTTTAAAAAAATAGTTTGAGAATCCCTTATTTTTGGTTTGCGAACAAAAAATAATTTATATGTGACTCTACAAGCGCACTAAAAATACAAATACCCCTTTACTTCGATAAATAGATAGATTTGGTTCCTTGTTGGATGCTCTCTCGATGCGCCGCACAACATAAAAGTGACGAAGGCTGTAGCAGGTATAAGACCTATAATCAATTTTTAGCTCTAACTTTCGGACAGCTGAACTGGATTTTCTTAATAAAAAAGGGAGAGAAAACCCCTCCCTTTTTCACCTACTCGGAAACTAACAATACTAACTTAGAAATATATTAAATTTAGTAGCTTGGATTTTGTGGTTTTAAATTGGGGTTTCTATCCAACTCATCTTGCGGAAGCCCTAACAAGTATTTAGCGTCGGTAAAAGCTGGTTGAGGAAGACCATCGGTAGCAAATATTTTGGCACCCATATTCCGTCTTTTGATATCCCACCATCTTTTTAACTCAAAACTTAATTCGAAACGTCTTTCCTCCAAGATTAAACCCAGAAACTCTTCTTTAGAGACCCCTGAAGTAATATCGGCAGGAAAGCTGGTCATTGTTCCATTCCAGTTTCTGGCCCTTTCCCGAACTACGTTTACATAACCTATCGCCTCACCCGAAGGACCACTTATTTCATTCAATGCTTCTGCGGCTATAAGATAAACTTCTGCAAACCTGTACACGGCGTAATTATTTCCGCTGTCGTTGCCAAATCTCCGGTATTTAGCACAGTGGGGACTGGGAATGTCAAATTCAGTGTACGGTCTAAGATCGCCTCCTATATAGGTGCTGTCCGCAATGGCCACTTTTTTCGGTAATCCCTTGCATCCCATGTGTCATAAACTTTCTGGGTCGGTGAAGTAACGTTCCAACCTCCAATATCAGCATTACCAATACTGGTAAGAAATGGAAATATATCTACATTATAGGGGTAACTGCTCAGTTGTTCTTTGAATTCCACGGCAAAAATATGTTCCGAACTTCCTTGTTGGCTATTGGCATTAAACAAGTCTTTATAATCTGCTTCCAGGGTATAACCTAAGGTGCTGGCATTGTCTATAACGTATTTTGCCGAGTATAGGCTTCTTGCCACCTTCCTAATGTCAAATAAACATCTGCAAGAGCCGTATACGCAGAACCTTTTGCCGGAAGTGGTGTGTGCCATTGGCAGATTATCCTTGGCAAAATTTAAATCTCCGCTTGGCCTGTCTTGGATATGTCGGTCAATGACAATAGATCAGTTGCGACAAAATCTATATAAGGAACATCCGAAAATACGCGGACTAGGTTAAAATAAATAAATGCCCGTAGAAATTTGGCTTGCCCAATAAGTTCATCTCTGACTTTTTCATCCTCTACTATCCTAGTGCTTGCTGCTATAGCTTCGTTCAGCGTGCCAATAATTCTATATAATCTAGGACAAAAAACGGCAGTCATACCGTTATTGGCATCAGAAGTAAAATTATTGACCTGTACCCTTCGTGCAGGTATGTAAGACTTCTATAGGTAGAGTTTATCTTTTTTAAATTGTTTTTGAAGTAAAAAAAGCAGTACAGCCAATTTTGATTTCACTTTTTTGCGAATAATTGATAGCGCTTTTCCCATCTGATTTTCTACGGTTTTGATTGAAATATCCAATTTTTCAGCAATTTCTTTGTAACGCATCCTTCGTTGTTTGCATAAAATAAAAACCTCCTTGCATCTAGGAGGTAATTCTTCTATAGCCTTTTGTACCTTCTCAAGCCGCAATTGAAATTGCTCTTCATTTTCTTCGATTAATTCGGTTAAAGACTCTCTTTTAAAGAGCTGTAAATCAGTTTCTAGTTGTTTGTTTTTTCTATATAAATCAATAAAGGTGTTATAAGTGAGTCTGTACAGATACCCATTAAGAGAACCATCTGGTCGAAGAGATTTTCGTTTTGTCCATAATTTCAAAAACACATCTTGTACAATATCCTCCACAACAGTTCGATTGGTCGTAAAGTTCAAAATATAGATACACAAAGGCTCATAATAATATAGATAAGCCACTTTATAGGCAGCTTCATCTCCTAATTGAATGCCAAGCACGAGTTTTTTTTGATTCTTTATCGAATAGTCCATAAATTATTGTCCAAGAAAATCCTTTCTTTTTTAAAAAATAATGATTAAAACCGTAGGGGTTTTTGTAAACTTTAGCGTAATATATGTAAAAATAAAAAAGTGAAACAACTCTTTCCAAATTTTGTTGATAAATTTTTCCGCAATGAGCTTTCTATTGAAGAGGTAAAAGAATTGAAAAAATGGATGGAGCATCCTGAAAATAAAATTTTTTTAAAGGACGAAATACAGTTGTACCATTTGATCAATACTTATTGTCATTCATTTAATGCCAATCAGGCGTATATAAAAACCCTTCCTATTGGATCAAAGACGGTAGAGGTAAAACGACTTCCCTTTAAGATCTTATTAAAATATGCAGCATTATTTTTAGGAATGGTAAGTCTTGGGTATATTCTCTATCATAGTGTTTCGGCTAGTCCAGAGCGGCTTATTGTATCTGATGAGGATATTGTTTTGCAATTAGAGAATGGTGATATTCAAATTATAGAGGAAGATGGTGCGGTTAAAGTTCTAGGTGGTAGTGGTGTTATAGTAGCAAAACAAAACGGCAAACAATTGAACTATACTGGGCAAGCAGATTCAGAAAGCTTTGCGTACAATGAATTATTCATTCCATACGGTAAGCAATTTCAATTAACACTATCGGATGGCACCCTAGTTCACCTAAATTCGGGATCTTCGTTACGATATCCAGTTAAATTTTTACAAGGAGAAAATAGAGAAGTATTTCTAGTTGGTGAAGCTTTTTTTGAGGTTACCAAAGACGAGGCACATCCTTTTATAGTAAATGCCACAGATTTTAATATAGAAGTTGTAGGTACTCAGTTTAATGTATCTTCCTATCTTGAGAACCATTCTCCTAATGTAGTATTAGTTGAAGGGTCAGTAGGGCTATATGCGAAAAGCCAAAATAGCAATGTGAAGAATGTGGTGCTAACTCCAAGTTATATGGGAGAATGGGATAAAATTAAAGAAGAATTTTTAGTTCAAAAAGTTAATATACATCAATACACTTCATGGCGAAAGGGAGAATTAATCTTTAGAAGCAGCACATTCAAACATATGCTTAAAACCTTAGAACGCCATTATAATATAGAAATTATAAATAAAAATAAGGCATTGGAAACTATCTTGTTCAATGCAAGTTTTAAAAAAGAGCCTATAAAAAACATACTGAGTTATTTTGATGATGTACTCGGTTTGGATTATACGATAGAAAACAATAAAGTAATTATTAATTAACCATCTAAAACCATAATAGTAACTATGAATTAAAATCAGAAACAAAAAATCGGAAAATGCTGAGAACATTTTCCGATAGTAAATTGACGAACAAACTAAATTGCCCACCAAAAAAACACTTTAAAAATATGAAAAAAAACTGTACTCGCGTCGGGAAAAACTCTCTTTCGCTTAAGTTAGATTTAAAAATGAAACTGACGACACTCTTCATTTTGGTATTTATGCTAAATATTAAGGCAAATACCTATGCGCAGAAAACCAAAGTCACCTTGGAACTGAACAATATTTCTACCGAGAAAGTGATAGAAATTATTGAAGAAAAAACAGCTTTTAGATTTATTTACAAATTAGAAGGAATAGATCTAAGTCGCATGGTGTCTATCAATGTAAAAGAACAGCCTATAACAGTTGTATTAGAGCGTCTATTTAAAAACACCTCGACAAAATATAAAGTAAGAAATACTCAGGTTATCTTAAGGAAAATTAAAAAATTAAAAAAGAGACTGGGTATTAAAATTATAGAAGATAAAAAGGTAATTGTACAGCAATCGATTATAGGAGTGGTTGTTGATCAAAATGACCAACCATTACCAGGAGCTAGTATTGTTGAAAAAGGAACAGTCAATGGAACACAAACTGATTTTGATGGTAAGTTTTCTTTAACAACCACTACTGAAAATATTGTACTCGTGGTTTCTTATATAGGCTATAAGACAAAAGAGATCAGTATTAATGAAAATACTGATTTATCCATAATTTTAGAAGAAGATGCTGCTAATTTAGATGAGGTAGTGGTAGTGGGTTATGGAACACAAAAAAAATCTGCTATAACGGGTTCAGTAGTAAAAGTTGACGCCAAAGACCTGACTACTGTTTCTGTTGCCAATACTACCGAGTTATTAGGGGGTAGAGTAGCAGGACTCCTTACAAAACAGACATCAGGTGTACCTGGAGATGATGCTACTCAGTTAAATATTAGAGGTTTCGGAACTCCATTAGTGCTTGTAGACGGTATTGAAATGAGTCTCGACCGGGTTGATCCGAACGATATAGAATCTATAAATGTTTTAAAAGATGGCTCTGCTGCAGTATATGGCGCACGTGCTGGTAATGGTGTGATATTGGTGACTACAAAAAGGGGGAAAGTAGGAAAACCAATAATACAATATACAGGTGTTACCAGTTTTCAGCAACCCACAGTATGGAAAAATACCGTAAATGGAGGAGAATTTGTAGAAATGCAGAATGAATCAGGAGCCGCAAGTTATACCCCTGAAGAGTTAGCTTTGTATAAGGCAGCTGGCCCTGGTTATGAAAGTTACAATTGGGAAAGAGCTGTTTTTAGAACATGGGCACCACTAAATCAGCACAACCTGAGTGTAAGAGGTGGATCTGAAAAAGTACGGTTCTTTACATCTTTTGGTAGCTTGGGTCAAGGGGGCTCTTTTAAAAGTGGTGATTTAAATTATAATAGATACAATGTTCGTTCTAATATAGATACAGAAATTACTGAAAACTTGAGTTTTGGAATTGATTTGAGTTATCGAAAAGAAAAAATTTCGAAACCTTTTGTTGCGTTGAACGATCTTTATTGGCAAATTACTGTCTCTGAGCCTATTTTACCTCCTGTAATACCTGGATACCCAGAGTTGAACGCATATAGTGGGGGAGGGTTTACCAATAGAGCTGCTGTTGGTTCTACCAAGAGAAGTGAAGTTGGGTATATAGATACTAACAACGAAGTATTGACAGGAAAGATAGAACTCGATTATAAATTCCCATTTTTAAAAGGTTTGTCTGCAAAAGCTGCGTTCTCTTATGTTTCTCAAACCAGACAAGTAAAGAGTGTAGGAAAGAAAGCGATAATTCATGAATTTGATAGAGACTTGCAAGAACCTGTTGCCATAGGAGCGCGCGGCAAAAGTATTTTAAATGAAGATTTATATCAATTTAAAAGATTCTATCCTAGAATCTCATTACATTATGATCGTGAATATGGAAACCACACGGTAAAAGGCTTATTATTGACAGAAACTATTGAGGAAAAAATACTTAATATTAGTACGGGTCGTGATAATTTATTATCTGATGATTTTCCTTACTTGAATTTCGGCTCTACACTAGCAATTACCAATTCAGGCGATGCCATAGAATTTGGAAGATCTAGTGTTGTTGGTCGTATAAACTATGGCTATAAGGATAAATATTTTTTAGAGGGTTCTTTTCGGTATGACGCTACCAGTAACTTTGCGGCAGAAAGTCGTTGGGGCTTTTTTCCTAGTGTGTCTGCTGCATGGAGAATTTCGGAAGAAAAGTTCATAAAAGACAAAATGGATTTTGTAGATAATCTAAAATTGAGAGTGTCTTATAGTAAAACAGGAAACGACCGAATTTTTAAACCTGACGGATCCCCAGATTATTTTAGATACCTGTCAGCCAATGAAATTAAAACAAGTCGATTCGATTCGTATTTATTTGGGCCTAATGGCTTGTCTACAGCGCTTGCGACGAGTGGTTTAGCAAACCCTTTTATGACTTGGAGAGATCTAACTACCTATAATGTGGGTGTCGACGCACAATTTCTTAATGGGTTGATTGGAATGGAATTGGATGTTTTTTATAGGTTACAAGAAGGAATTTTTGCAACCCCAGTAGATCAATTTCCAAGTACATTTGGGGCGACATTGCCTCAGGTAAACCAGAATTCAACGGATAATCGCGGATTTGATATAGTATTGACCCATAGAAATACTATTGGAAAATTCAAGTACAATGTGGGAGTTTCTTTTGGACTTGCCCGAGAAAAGTATAGATATTGGCCTGTTGATAAAGCCATTGAAGCCTTCGCTACTTCAGATGAAGAATTGAACGATCCTGAATTTATAAAGCGCTTTAACCTTATTCAATCGAATAGTGGTAACTGGGTTAATAGAAATATAGGATATAAGACCGATGGTATCTTTATGAGTCAGGCAGAGATTGACGCTCATAATGTAGACCAGTCATTAGTAGCTGGAGGAACAGGTAACGATAGAGTATCACCTGGAGATATTAGATATGTTGATTTAAATGGAGACGGTGTTTTAAATTGGAGAGATTTAGATGAAATTGGTAAAGGAGAATTTCCTGATATGTCGTACGGATTGAATCTAAATGTTTCTTATAAAGGAATTTATATATCAGCTTTATTTCAAGGTGCTTCGGGGTTTAACTTCAATATTACACAAGGAGCTAGAAGCATCTTTTTTAATAATAGGGTTCCATTCAAATATCAATACAAACATAGATGGACTCCAGACCCTAATGATCCAACAGTAAATATCAATCCGAATGCTATACTTCCAGCAGCTACAAATTCCGGTAGTACTCCAAACAATGATAGAGTTTCAGATTTTTGGTTGCAAGACGGAACCTATTTGCGATTAAAAAACTTGAATATTGGGTATGATATTCCTCAAGATGTTTTAACTAAAATAGGATTCGATAAAATCAGAGTATTTGTTTCAGGATCTAATTTAATAACATGGGATAAATTAGGTGTCTATAGAGGAACTTTTGACCCAGAGGGCCCTGGAGATCAAGGAGGAGCTACTTATCCTTTGATGAAAACGGTATCAATGGGAATTAATATGTCACTTTAAAAACTAGATAAAATGAAAAAAATAATTTTTATATTAATGGTGTTCACAACCATTTTAATGTCATGTGAAGATGTACTTGATAAAGCGCCTCTAGATAAAATTTCAACTAATGCTGTCTGGGTTGATGAAAATTTGGCTGACGCTTACCTTACTGATTTATATTCTAGTGTACAATTTGTTAATATATCAACTCGTCTTGCAGTTCTTGCAGCTATGGCAGACGAGATGATACAGTTTGCACCTTGGCAGCAACCAAATGCGGCAATAAGAGCACCAATGACCTCAGAAAATTTGTTTGCCGGATTGGATTATTGGAAATACTCAGAAATTAGAAAAGCCAATATTTTTATAGACGAAATAGGAAAATCAGATTTTGATGAAGCGTATAAAAAGAAAAGGATAGCAGAAGCTAGATGGATAAGAGCTTATTGCTATTTTGAAATGGTAAAGCGTTGGGGAGGTATACCACTTATAACTACCGTGCAAAATTTAGATGATGATCCTGAGACTATTTTTATTCCAAGAAATAAGGAACAAGAAATTTATGATTTTGTAGATGCCGAAATGAATGCCATTTTTGATGACCTTCCAAATAAGGGAGAAACAGAAGGTGGTCGTGTTAATAAATGGGCAGCAAGGGCATTACAGAGTCGTGCAATGCTGTATGCCGCAAGTATTTCTCGTTTTAGTACGGTTCAATTAGACGGTATTGTAGGGATACCAACAGCAGCAGAAATGTCTTATTGGCAAAAATCATACGATGCTTCAAAAGAACTTATAGAGGCTAGTCCTATTTCTTTGTATGAAAAATACGCTGATCCTGTACAAAATCATCACCAATTGTTTGTTGATGAAATAGAAGATAATCCTGAAGTTATTTTTACCGAGCGTTATGATGGTGATTCTGGAATGGGGCATAACCTCTCTGTTCAGGCAGTACATGCAGCTTATGCATCTGTATGGAATTCTAACCTTAGGGTATATTTAGATATTGTAGAGAAATTTGAATTTGCTGATGGGTCTTCTGGTGCGATTCCAAGAACACAATATGCTACTCAAGAATGGGATATGGATGAGTTATTTGGAAATAGAGATCCGCGTTTTAAAGCCGCTATTCTATATAATGGTGCTGAATTTTGGGGTAAAAAAGCTTATTTTCATGAAAAAAGTTTAGTGGGTGGAGAAGATGTTACTACTGGAATATTACCAAATGGCGTGATGGCTAAAGCTCCCAAAAGAGCTTATGAACCAAGACCAAAGCCACTTCGTCAAGGGTTTTTAATGCGTAAGTTTTTAGACGAGAGTTCAGGGAAACAATTAAGTTTTAATGAGTCTGGCGAAGATTTTCATATTTTTAGATTAGGAGAAACTTATTTGAATATGGCAGAAGCAGCTTTTTATTTAGGTAAGGCTGGTGAGGCATTGACATTAATTAATAGATTGCGCCAACGTGCTGGAATGCCAGATAAGTTGGTAATTGATGAGGAGACTATACGTAATGAACGCGCAGTAGAATTAGTCTTTGAAAACCACCGTTTTTGGGATATTCGACGATGGCGTATTGCTGAAGGATTGTTGAATGACAAAACAATGATGGGGTTAAGTTTTGTGTATAATTATGATACAGAAAAATTTAAAATAGAAGTAAAAAATGCCATAGCAAATCCTAGGGTATTTTTGCCACAACATTATTATTACCCATTAACTTTTAAAAAAATATCTGACAATCCTAATTTAGTCGAAAACCCTAACTACCAATAAAGGTTATTTCAAAAAGTCATCTAGTGAATAATTTTGTAGGGGGATTAGAATATTTCAATCTAATATTAATTCCATTGCAAATTCATTGGATGACTTTTAACTTTTTGTGCGAACTATCGTATTTAGTGTTATTGATAAATGAAAGCCAGGTTTCAAAATTCGATTATTAATGCTTTGTAGGTGTATCTATTTGATAGACCCTACGGTTTTGGTAAAACATTGTAAAGGTGAAAGAAATAGAGAAGTCAATACTCGAAATATTGAAGGATATAAAATTTATTTAAATAGTTTTTAAATAACTAATCATGAAAAATAAATCACGTCGAGAATTTGTAAAGAAGACAGTAATTGCATCAACAGCTTTTACCATTGTTCCTAGATTTGTTTTAGGAGGGTCAGGATATGTAGCTCCAAGTGATAAATTAAATATTGCCTGTATAGGTGTCGGAGGTAAAGGTCAGTCAGATGTTAAAAGTGTGGCTACTGAAAATATTTATGCATTATGTGACGTGGATTATAAGCGCGGAGCAAACTCATTTAAGAATTACCCAAAAGCACACAAGTATAAAGATTTTAGAATTATGCTTGAAAAGGAGCATAAAAATATTGATGCAGTTATGGTGTCAACACCTGATCATACACATGCAGTTGCCGCAATGATGGCTATTAAAATGAATAAACATGTTTACTGCCAGAAACCTCTTGCGCACGATATGTTCGAAGTTCGTGCACTTACCGAAGAGGCACGAAAACGTGGCGTAGTGACACAAATGGGAATTCAGATTCATGCAACAGATGGGTTGAAACTTGGTGTTGAAATGATAAAATCTGGTATTATTGGTAATGTTTATAAAGTAGACTTATGGAGTTGTAAGGGGTTTGTGAAAGGAGATATGAGAAAAAATTTGACAACAATACCAATGAACAAAATACCTAGTATTGCTATTCCAGATACATTGGATTGGGATTTATGGCTTGGACCAGCACCCTTCAGAGCTTACCATCCGCAATATGCGCCAAGTAAGTGGCGTAAGTGGTGGGATTTTGGTGTTGGTAGGCTTGGTGATATGGGGTGTCATATTATGGATCCTGCGTTTGGAGCACTTGATTTGGTGTCTCCATTGTCTGTTCAGGCACACCCGCAGCCTTTTACTAATCAAATAGTTCCAAATGGTACTGTTGTTCGATGGGAATTTCCTAAGCGAGGTAATCTGCCGCCAGTTTCAATGACATGGCACGATGGATATAATATGCCCTTTATGCCAGAAAGTTCTAAAATGAAAGAAAAACTTCCAAGTCAAGGAGGGCTGTATTATGGAGAAAAAGGAACTATATTGATTCCACATAGGGTGTTGAATACTCCACCAGATAAAGATCTTCCAAGATTACTTTCTGTTGAAAACATACGAGATGTTAAACGTCCAAAACAACTTTTTGACAGAGGTACAAATCATTATCAAGAGTGGGTAAAAGCGTGTAAAGGTGATGGTAAAACATCTACTGATTTTGATTACTCAGGGCCACTTACTGAAACAATACTTTTAGGTAATATAGCGGCAAAAACAGGAGGAAAATTATCTTGGGATTCAAAAAAATTCAATATTACCAATATGCCAGAAGCCAATAAATTACTAAAAAGAGAGTATCGAGAAGGATGGACTCTTTGAGTTTTCTAAAACCACACAAATCAAATTTATCACAATAAGAGAAAAATAAATTAATGATTCAAAAATATATCCTTCTAGTTTCAATTATAGTTGGGCTGACAAATTCCAATAGTTTATGGTCTCAAAATACAAAGAAAAATGGTGATTTTATTTCGTTATTTAACGGTAAAGATTTAAACGATTGGGTAACCATGGGTACTCCTGGGTCATTTATAGTGAAAGAAAATACAATTTATACGACGGGTAAACACCCTTACCCCTCGTGGTTGCGCAGTAAAAAGGAATATGAAAATTTCATTCTTCGTTTTTCATATAAAACCAACGGTTGGTATGAGGGAGGAGTTTTGCTTCACGCACCAATAGACGCATCTAGGTTGAAAACAGGATTCAAGATTCATTTGCGGCACGATCAACATGATCATGCTCTTAGATCATCAGGCGCTATTTATGATGTGGCTGCACCACTAAGTATATCGAGTTCATCCTCAAAAGAATGGAATCAGTATGAAGTAATTTGTAACTGGCCAACATTAAGAGTTACAATGAATGATACTATTATTCATGATATTGATATGAACAAAAACCCTGCCTTGAGTTATAGATCGCATAGAGGTTTTATAGGTATTCAGAACATATGCAATAGTGGTGCATATTACAAAGATATTGAGATTCATCCACTACCGAATAACGAAAAACAGTGGGTTTACCTTTTCGATCACGGGATTGATAGTTTGGAATTAAAAGGGAAATCTGAATGGACAATAATTAATGGTATTCTGACAGCGAAAGGTAATAATGCCATGGCTTACACAAAAAAAGAATTTTTTGAACCTTTCGAAATGCAAGTTTGGGTAAAGAACATGATTAATGGGAATGGAGGAATTGTTTTTAATGAAAAAGAACGAATTGAAATACAGTGTTTTAATGTTGAAGGTAGTACCAACCCAACAGGAAGCATCTATGGCATTGCACCTGCAACACGTGTTGTAAGCCGTGATATGGAATGGTATTTAATGCAGATATATAGTAATGGTAAAAATGTTAAAGTTTTTATTAATGGAGAAAAAGTTGCTGAAACCAATAAGTTAAAAAAACCATTGGGAGGAAAGATTGGATTCCAGCAGCACACACCAAACGGGTATATCCAATATAGAGGTGCAAGAATTAAAAAACTATAAACATTGTAAAAGTTCGTGTTTTGAGAACATCAATATTCTATTTGCATTAGAAAGAAAAATATGAAGCGAATAATAGCGAAAAGAACTTTACGGGAATTTCGGGAAAATCATGCAGATTCGCAGCAATATTTGAAAACTTGGTAAGAAACTGCTAAAAATCCAAATTGGAATTCTCAGAATGATATAAAAAAGAATTATATCAATGCAAGTATCTTAAAAAATAGTAGAGTTGTTTTTCAATATTAAAGGAAACTTATTGTTAAATTTAACTATGTCAGAAAATGGACATTTATCAGGTTTATCGGAACTCAGGCTGAATATGACAAGATTAATGCAGACACAATTAAAAAAAAACAGAATTATGGAAATTAAACCTATTAAAACAGAAAAAGATTACGAAAGATCTCTCGAAAGACTTGAATTAATTTTTGATGCAAATCCAAATTCAAAAGAAGGAGATGAAGCGGAAATTTTATCAATGTTAATTGACAGTTACGAAAACAAGCATTACCCAATCGAAGCTCCAGGCTCAATTGAAGCAATTAAGATTAGAATGGAAGAAATGAATCTTAAACAAAAAGATTTAGTTGGTGTAATTGGAGGAAAAAGTCGAGTATCAGAAATCCTGAATAAAAAGAAAAAATTGACTGTTGAAATGATAAGAGAATTGGAGAAATTTTTACACATTTCAGCATCTGTACTTGTGAATAATTATAAACTCGCAAGTTGAACAAATAACAAAGGGTAATAACGGCTATACTTAAATTGCTTGGTTCTGTTCTACTTTAGAAAAATTTCTGATTTTTCCAAGTTGGCTTTATACTTAGAAAGTTAAGTACTAAATTGTCACAGCTAAGCATAGCTAAACCGATATAAAAAACAAATTCGAATGTAGAATGTTAAAGCATTTTATTTGAATATATAGAATTATTGTAAAGTGGATTTTATATAGTATGAAGAATTAATAAAATTAAATTAGATGAATTTATTTAGAACAAACATAATTTTAATTATCTTATTAGGTACAGGATTAATAGGATGTAGTCAAACCAGAATAAATAAAAAACGACCAAATATTATCTTAATTTTAGCAGATGACCTTGGTTTTTCAGATTTAGGTTGTTACGGTGGTGAAATAAAAACACCAAATATTGACCGTTTAGCTCAAAACGGAATACAAATGACCCAGTTATACAATTCTGCAAGGTGTTGTCCCACTCGAGCATCCTTGATGACAGGGTTATACCCCCATCAAACAGGAGTTGGTTTTATGACGGCAGATAATGGTAAGCCAGGTTACAGAGGGTTTTTGAATGATCATTGTGTAACAACAGCTTCCCTGTTAAAAGAAGCAGGTTATAAAACCTATTTGGCAGGAAAATGGCACTTGAGAGGAAAAGGTAATTTAGAATGTACACCCACCAACCGTGGTTTTGACGAATTTTATGGTCCTTTTCATGATTATGCAAGCTATTATAAAGAAGATATTTATTTTCGCCTTCCTGAAAATCGTTCCCTACTTGCCAAAACATCAAAACCTTTTTATGCAACTAATAATATAACAGATTATGCATTGTCTTTTATGGATGATGCTCGAAAAACAGAAAAGCCGTATTATCTTTATCTAGCATTTAATGCACCCCATTTCCCTCTTCAGGCGCCAGAAAAATTAATTGATAAATATATTAATGTTTATGAAAAAGGATGGGACAATATTCGTAAAGATCGTTATAAAAAAATGATAGATTTAGGCCTCGTTCCTAAAGATTATAAATTATCTGAAAGGGGTATTGTGCCGAAAATTCCAAATCGAAACAAAAATTCCATATACTACGGAAAAACGATTCCTGCATGGAATTCACTTGATGTTAATCGTCGTAAAGATTTGACACGAAGAATGGCAACTTATGCAGCCATGGTTGAAATAGTTGACCTTAACGTGGGTAGGGTGATTAAAGATTTAAGAGATAATGACGAACTAGAAAATACATGTATCTTTTTTCTTTCAGATAACGGTGCCTGTGGCGAATGGGATCCTTACGGATTTGACAATAATCCATATCCTCAAAATAAACTTTATGCAGGTGATGATTTGAAAAAAATAGGGCAAAAAGGAACTTTTCATAGTTATGGTACTGGATGGGCCAATGCCTGTAATACACCTTTTACCTCATATAAACATTATAATTATGAAGGAGGTATTTCTGCCCCTTCAATTATTCACTTCCCAAAAAACCTTAAAAATGCAGGTACTATTAATAGGCAACCACATCATGTAATGGATATAGCGGCTACTATACTTGATTTAGCTGGTGCTGAATACCCAAAGAAATGGAAAGGTAAAGAGATTTACCCCCTGGAAGGGAAAAGTATGCTTTCTCTTATTGAAGGTAAGCCATCCTCTTCGAGAATCCTTTTCTTTGAACACGAAGGAAATCGAGGTGTTCGTGATGGAAAATGGAAAATGGTTTGGAGTAATTATTCAAAAAAATGGAAAATGTTTGATATAGACAAAGATCGTACCGAAACTACTGATATTTCTTCTTTTTATCCAGAAAAAGTTGCAAATCTTGGTGAAAAATGGGATGCTTGGGCTAATCGTTGTTTTGTCGAAAAAAGCAAGATAAAAACCAAGGCTAAAGGGATGCCTACAATTTATTATATGAAAAAATAAGGACTCAATTTATTAAATATTATGCTTAACCTAAAAATAAAAAAATTATATTAAGCTAGGTTGTTACATAATACAGGTTCTAAACAGGTAAAAACTTCAAAAATGAAAACTAAAATTTTATTAGCTGCTTTCGGGATACTATATTTTTCCGTATCGTGTAAAAATGATAGCAAAAAGAAAACCCCTCCAAATGTTATTGTAATTTTTATTGACGATATGGGATATGCAGATGTAGGTTGTTTCGGGGCTACAGGATATGAGACCCCAAATATAGATAAAATGGCAAATGAAGGAATGTTGTTTTCCAATTTTTATGCAGCAACCGGAGTTTGTAGTGCGTCTAGAGCATCACTATTGACAGGTTCTTATTGTGATCGAATAAGTGTTAGATCCGCTTATGGGCCTGGAGCAAAGCAGGGACTAAACCCAAATGAAACAACAATTGCAGAGATGTTAAAGCCATTAGGATATACAACTGCAATTTTCGGAAAATGGCATCTTGGAGACAACAAAAAATTCTTACCCTTGCAACAGGGTTTCGACGAATATTTTGGAGTACCTTATTCTAATGATATGTGGCCAGTTGATTATGATGGAATTGCGATTAAAAACAAAAAGAATCCAATAAATCTTCGCAAAAAAAACTACCCACCACTTCCCCTTATTGAAGGCAATAAAAAAATAAAAGAAATTTGGACCTTAGAAGAGCAAGGGCAATTAACAACAATGTACACAGAAAAAGCCGTTAATTTTATCAAAAAGAACAAAGAGAATCCATTTTTCATGTACCTACCACATTCAATGGTACACGTACCCATTGCTGTTTCTGATAAATTTAAAGGAAAAAGTGAGCAGGGCTTGTTTGGTGATGTAGTAATGGAAATTGACTGGTCGGTTGGAGAAATTATGAAAACCTTAAAAGAAAATGGAATAGACAATAATACACTTGTAATTTTCACATCAGACAATGGACCGTGGTTAAATTATGGAAATCATGCAGGCTCTACAGGATTATTTCGTGAAGGAAAAGGAACCGTTTGGGAAGGAGGGCATCGAGTACCTTGTGTGATGAGATGGCCAGAAAAAATAGCAACGGCAAAGACCATTGATAAACTTGCCTCAACAATAGATATCTTACCCACAATTGCAGAAATAACTGGGGCAAAACTTCCTAAAAACAAAATAGATGGAATTAGTTTCTTACCGATACTAAATGGAGAAAACGTAACAACACGTGATGAGTTTTGGTGTTATTATGGAGGTGGATTACGTGCTATTAGAAAGGGAGATTGGAAACTTTATTTTCCTCAAGAATACCGCTCTTATGTTGGAGTTGAGCCAGGAAAAGATGGTTTTCCTGGACCCTATGCCAAAGGAATAATCGATGAAATTGTTTTATACAATTTAAAGGATGACATTTCGGAAACTACCGATGTCTCAAATCAATACCCTGAAATTGTAGAACAGTTGAAAAAAATTGGACAACAGGCAAGAAAGGAACTAGGAGATAAGATAACAAAAGTAAAGGGAGAAGAAGTACGTCCTCCTGGAATAGTTTCTGAATGAAACTGGAACACCTACTTTTATTAAGACATGATAATTAAAGACTTTAAGGTAGAAATAAATATCTTAAAATCATGAAAAAACGAGTTTACAAACCAGAATTTAAATCGGAAGTTGTTTGATTAAGTTGTCAGCGAGAGAATTGGACTTACTATATTAGACTGGACATAAAGTTGAGAGAATTGTGGTTGCATAATTTAACTTTGAATTATGTCAAAAGAAAAAAGGAATTACACAGTAGCATTTAAACAAAAAGCCTTGGAATTGAGCTACGCCAAGGGAAGCGTGTCGGAAGTATGCCGGGAATTGGGAATCCATCCCTTTTGCTATTGTTTAGATAAATGTGCGCCAGACTTAGAATCTAGCGCCTTGCGGTGAGAGAGTTCGAGTCTCTCCACCTGTACTTAGTTAAAAAGCTCTTCGGAAACGAAGAGCTTTTTAATGTTCAGCAATATAAATTCTGCTTGAGAAAGACGAGAAGTTTATCGCTAGAGTAGTTGAGGGAGTCTCTTTGCCTGTGAGACAAGAGAAGCCTGCTTTTAGAAGTTTACTTTTTAATATTTTTGCAATAAAAGAATTAGATGTGAAACTCTGTTGTATGTTTTATTTCTTTTAGTACAAATGAACTGTTTAAAACACCAATATTTTCAATTTTAGAAAGTTTGTACTTTATAAAGTCATGGTAGTCTTCCAAACTCTTATTATTGATTTTTAAGATAAAGTCTATTTTGCCGGCCATATGGTAGCATTCTTGTACCTCTTGTAGGCTTTGGATTTGTTTTTCAAATTTTTCTATGAATGCTTCATTATGGTATCTCATGGATACTTGACAAAAAGCAGTTACAGAAAGGTCAATATTTTTTTTATTGAGCAATGCCACATATTTTTTAATATACCCTTGCTTTTCCAATCTTCGGATACGTTCATATACAGGAGATATTGTTAAGTTGAGGTTTTGGGCAATTTCTTTAGCAGTTTTTTTTGCATTTTTCTGCAAAATTTTCAGAATGATTATATCAGTTTTATCTAGTTGTTCCATTTTTAAATAAATATTATTACTGTTTTAGATTTATAATTAATATTAATTAAGTAAAAAAAAAGCGTATTATTAATATATACAGTAAAATTAACTATAATATGTGCATTTTGCATAAATAAAAATCATTTTATGTAATTTTGAAAGCGAATAATACTTTATATAATTATCATAACTGAATGAGTAAGACAATTTTAGTCACAGGAGCTAATGGGCAACTAGGAACGGTATTGACAAAATCACTTCAAAATAAATATGGTGTAGACAATGTGGTTGCGTCAGATTTAAGGCTGTCAGAGCATTATAATGGTGTTTTTGAGCTG
>Ga0256845_1001486_pt1 | contig 18765 bp, 19 predicted proteins | sample RiftiametaG_FD_189101 | JGI IMG/M metagenome (GOLD analysis project Ga0256845, IMG submission 189101) | Tube worm associated microbial communities from hydrothermal vent at the East Pacific Rise, Pacific Ocean - Riftia | ecosystem: Host-associated > Annelida > Integument > Unclassified ...
TGTTAACGGTATTTTTGTAACACCAAAAGAATGGTGGGATCAGCACTGGGTTGAAGTAACCATCGATGAACCATTAATTGATTCGAAATTTTAACTGACCATACCATTTTTAATCTTCAAAATCGTAATCCGGTCCTTTACAGAGGGAACAACGGAGAGTTTGATCGTGCTTATCAAAAATCCATTCCCATTTTTTTTCTTCAATCATGTCGCGTTGTTCAACGCCACAGGTTACACAAACCCACCTGTCACCTTCTTCTGTTTCAAATAAATGCATATCTCATTCTCCAATAATTTATATTTTGTTTTGATGCCTGTTCTGTCGATCCAGGTTAACGCAACTTCTCTGTACCTTATTCTTGAACAAAACACCAAACATTCCCCTATTTTTAATTTTTTTTGAGACAATATTTTTTCTTTTATGAAAGTTTTTTCTAAAATACCTTTTCTTCTTTACAGCTACCTGGCAACAGAAATGCTTGCGCCCTTTTTTGCAAGTTTTCTCATAATGAACTGTGTTTTCTTTCTTGTTAAACTCATTCCTTTTCTCAATTTTGTTCTCGAATTGAATATTCAACTTCCGGATTTTTTCCGTCTTTTTTCCTACCTTTTCCCAAATATTTTTCTTTACTCCATACCGATGTCCGCAATGATGGGCATAACCATCGGTTTTGCCAGACTGTCAAATGATTCGGAAATCCTGGCCCTCAAGGCAAGTGGTATCAGCAGTTATCAAATATTACCCCCAGTGATAATTGTAGCGACACTTATTGCTCTGTTAACAAGTTATTTTTCCATAAAACTTATTCCACTCAGTGAGATTGCTTTAAAACAACTCACATACCAGCTGCTCAAAGAAAAGATTAATAAGGGTATTAAAGAACAGATGTTTACAGAGGCACTGGGTGATGTGGTTGTCTATGTAGAGAGTATAGATAAAAAAAGTGGCAAATGGAAAAAGGTGTGGGTTTCTGATATGCGTGGAGTTAAAAATCCTGTTATAACTATGGCTTCAACCGGATATATGAAGAGCAGCATAAAAGATATGGCAATATCCATTGTTCTCAATAACGGTAGTTTACATAGACCAAATGACAAAAGTGCGCAAATAGTCCAGTTTTCAAAGTATCAAATTGACATTCCATTGCGACCTCCTTCCTCAAAAGCAACGAACCTGAAAAGAACTGCTTTTACCATGAAGGAACTCTTGCAGGAAGCAGATAAATTCAAAGAAAATACACTGAAAAAACGTAAATTATATATAGAATTTCACAGGCGGCTTGTACTACCTTTTGGTTGCCTGATGTTAAGCCTTATCGGGTTGCCTTTAGGGCTCCAGGCTCGTCCTGGGAAAAGAGCAATTGGCATACAGGCCGGCCTTGCAATTTTTGTTTTATATTACATTATGTTTACCTTTGGTAAAACAATGGTTGAGGAAGATGTGTTGCCTGTGGTCTTTGCCATGTGGGCCCCAAATTTTATTTTCTTTTCATTGGCAGTATATTGGATTGTTCAGATCGCAAATGAACGACCACTTATCCCTAAATGGATAACAGGCTTATATACTAAATTTATCTATGTTATTTCTACATTTATTGTTAAACCACTAAAAAAACACATTAGAGTCCTACGAGGTTTAGAAGAAGATCTGGAATCATCAATCGATGAAATGGATATTGTACAAACGGCTATGACAATACGTGGAAATGCAAAAAGTAGAGTTTTTCACCTCCCTGCCTGTGAATATTATCGTTGTAAAAACTGCACGCTTGAATTTAAAAACATAGAGGTGGCCCTTGATGCAGGTTTTGACCCTTGTAGGTTTTGTAAACACTTGATAGACGAATAAAAGTTCCCTTGTGGAATTGTCTTTTTAACCAATTTTTTTAACAATATGGCCTAAAGCTTAAATAGCTGAGAAGGAGATAAAATGAAACTGACCACAGCTCTTGAGATGCAACTTTTGGATCATTCCGCGAGCAAAGATTTTGGCATTCCGAGTATTGTTTTAATGGAAAATGCTGGTTTAGGTACTGTTCGTATGATTGAAAGGGTTATTGGGCCATGCAGGAATACTTTCGCGTTGATTTTTGTTGGTCCTGGCAATAACGGGGGTGATGGGTTGGTTATAGGCAGGCATCTGCATCAGAGGGGTTGCCATCCTGTATTTATTTTTCTTGTGAATCCCGATAATTTACGGGGTGATGCAGCAGTTAACCTTCGAATCATCACAAAGCTTAGATTGCCGTTTCATGTTATTGATAATCCGGCCAGAGTTGAAACTATTCCCATCCTGTTTAAGCAATTTGAAACAAGAGGGTTGCCCTGCTATGCGATAGTGGATGCGATTTTTGGAATTGGCCTCAGCCGAGAAGTAACGGATCATTTTGCCGATACAATCAGGCTTATTAACAAACCGGAATTTGCACCACAGGTACCAGTTGTTTCAGTGGATACCCCTTCTGGAATGAACTCGGATACTGGCAAAATTCTAGGTACCTGTGTTAATGCCGATTATACTGCAACGTATTGTTGTGCCAAACCAGGTCATTTTATCCACGGTTCAACGTCCTGGACAGGAAATCTTGAAATTATCGACATAGGAATACCACCTGAAGTCATAGAGCAAAACAACCTGAAAACTGAGCTTGTCACTGCAAAAAGAGTTAAAAGCCTTGCGGCAAATCTCATTCGAGAAAAAGCGTCCCATAAAGGTAATCATGGACATTTGCTTATCATTGCAGGGTCTAAAGGAAAAACAGGCGCAGCAATCCTGGCAGCAAAAGGTGCTCTTCGCAGTGGTGCCGGCCTTGTAAGCCTTTGTGTACCTCATAATCTTAACTCAATCTTTGAAATCAGTTTGCCGGAGGCGATGACTATTCCTCTCCCCCAGAGTAGTGGCTTTTTTTCCATTGGAGATTGGGAGCTTATCAAAGACAATATTTCATCTAAACAGGCAATTGTTATTGGTCCGGGGATTGGTACAGATACTAAAACAGCAGAACTTGTATTCAGTTTATATGGAACAGTACAATGTCCTCTAATTATTGATGCAGATGCTTTGAACCTTATAGCCAAGTATCGTGATAAACTCCCTGAACCTGCAGGACCCAGAATTTTTACTCCACACCCAGGAGAACTCAGCAGATTGTTAAATATATCTATTGAACAGATCCAGAACAACAGACTTGAAGCTGCAGCACAAGGGTGTGATCTCTTTAAAAACAACACCCATGAAATGGTTCTGGTTCTTAAAGGTGCAGGTACAATCATTGCTAGTGGTGAAGGAACTGCAAGCATAAATACAAGCGGTAATCCTGGTATGGCAACAGGTGGGATGGGTGACGTTCTCAGTGGAGTAATTGGTGCACTAGCTGGAATCGGACTTGATTCATTAAGTAGTGCAATAGCAGGAGTATATTTACATGGATATGCAGCCGATCGACTCTTTCAAGAACAGGGAGTGGGGTTTAGCGCAACTGAAGTTGCAGATGCAATTCCCATGGCAATTAAACAGTATTCAGACTCACTCTGACATCCATAGATAAGTGAGACATAACGCATAATTTCTTGTTTTTCTTTACAGGTTTTACGGAGTAAGGCACTGATATCACCATTTTATAGGTGGCAGTTCATTTCGTTGCAGGTAATCGTTACATTTAACAAAAACATCAGAGCCAAGAAAGCCCCTATGTGCAGAAAGTGGCGATGGGTGGCTCGTGGACAGGACGAGGTGTTTTCTCTCATCGATCAGGGCCCTTTTCTTTTGAGCAAATGCACCCCATAGCATAAAAACAATAGTTGTTTTTGTCTTTGAAATAGTTTCAATGATACTGTCTGTTAATTCGTGCCAGCCGAGCTTGCTGTGAGAGTTTGATTGTTTTGCAATAACAGTAAAGCTAGCGTTGAGCAAAAGAACACCTTGTGTAGCCCAGCGTGTCAAATCAGTCTCAGTGCTGACCTGACGTCCCTCGTAAAGGCTTCTATTGACTTCTTTAAGAATATTTCTAAGTGAAGGGGGGATCGGTATCCCCTTTCGAACAGAAAAACACAACCCATGAGCCTCTGGCCCCAGTACTGGATGCTCGTTGATATATGGATCCTGCCCGATAATAACAACTTTGGTGTTACCAAGGGAAGTCTCCCTCATTGCCGCAAAAACATTTTCGCGTACAGGGAAAATTTTCTTTTTCCCTCCCTGGCCTTCATAAGCTTTCCGTACAAGATCTTTATGTACACCCTGCTGCATCATAGGGACATTTTCTTCCCAAAGCATTCGTTTTCCTCGGCAAACATATTCAAATTTTATGCATTAATCACACGCAGGAATTATCCTGCAACCACTTCGACTTTTGCGTTGTAATGAAGAGTTTTTATCTTTTCTACCAGTTCTAGAGAATTACAGGTCTCTGGAATATGACATTTTGCCAGAATACGTTGACTCATTTGCTTACAGTAGCATTCTTCCGGGTCAAGCATAACAGGAGTACCTTCATTTTCAATCAATATATCAATTCCCCTATCACCTTCATTCTCCAGACCTGAAAGAATGACCCCTGCCAATCTTTTTTTCATTACAATACTGGCTGATGTGAACAGAACATCTATCGCGCCTTCGTCAGAAGATTCTATTTTTACTTTTTGTAGAGTTAATTGAGCAGTGTAAGGTTTGAGACTCATATATTCCTGGCCAGAAGCTATATAACAATTACCCCCTTCAATTGTTATTCCACTTCTTGCACGAATGACCTCCATTGCAGAGATGGCATCGAGATATTCAGTAAAATTATTCAAATGTTCGGTGGCTGCATGAATAACTACAATTATTGCACCTCCCATTTCAGGTTCGAGTTGTGGTATAATATGCAAAAGATTTGCAAAACTACCTTCTCCCCCTCCAATTACAGTAATAAAAGTATTCCTTCTAAATTGTTTCTGGGCTGACAGATTGAGGTCAATAATGTCGCCACAATGTGTACAGATTACACTGTTGGTTGCATTTGATTTCTTGTTGAGAGTCACAACTTCCTGTTGGCCACATTCTTCACAGAAAACCACTTGCTTGTCAGGTTTTTGATTATTTAAGCTATCGGATGAAGGTGTAGAAACCGGTTCTTTGGCTCTAGTAATAACGCGCGCAGCTCTTCTCAATTTATCAATAAGTAATTTTTTGTGACTTTGTTGATTATTCTCGTGGAAAATAAAATCTTTGCAAATAAAATCCACAGCACCATTTTTCATTGTATCAAAGCAGCGAGCAGTTCCTTCGTCGGTAAGGCTGGAAAACATAATTGTCGGGGTTGGGCGATGAATCATCAGGTGCTGCAATGCTGTCATACCATCCATTAGAGGCATCTCAACGTCAAGCAAGATAACATCAGGTTTTGTCTTTAAAACCATATCGAGAGCTTCAATGCCGTTTTCAGCTTCACCAACAATCTCAATATCTTCGCAATCTTCTACAATATCTCCAATAAATCGCCTGAAGACTAAAGAATCATCAACCACGAGAATAGAGATTTTCTTTCGATGAATCGTAACATTTTGATTTTCCATAAAATCGCGTATATTAAAAGAATAGTTTATAAAATCTATCGCGGTAACCGAAAATGCAATTCAGTTTCAAATTCCCCCTTAACGAGTTTTGTAGAGGTTATGATCCTGTATATAATTAATTACCTTTTCAGGAAGATACTGTCGAGGAATTTCGTTTTTTATAATCATTTCTCTGATAATTGACGAACTGTAAGGATCAGGGACTGCTTGTAGAAAGAGGACATCCCTCATATCGTAAATACCTTTCCATTTTTTTCCTGCCTGTGTAAAGCCAAGATCACGTAAAGAATCTGTTAAAAGAGATTTCTGTAATCCTTTTCTATTTGCAATAATAACATGAACACTTTTAAAAATATCCTGATAGGATTTCCATTCAGAAAAATCGAGTAACGAATCGCCACCGATTATAAAAAACAACTGTGCATCGGGGTTATTTTTCTGCAAAAATTTCAACGTGTCAATAGTATAAGACGGTTTTGGCAAGTCGTGTTCAATATGGCTGACAGAGAATTTTTTTTGTGAGGAGCAGACGATTTCCAGCATGGCAAGCCGATGCTGAAAAGATGAAATATTTGAATGTTTTTTGTGCGGAGGATGTGCTGCAGGAATAAAAACAATGTACTCAAGTGAACATTCTTTCAGTGCTGCTTCGGCTAATTGAAGATGTCCGAAATGAACAGGATCAAATGTTCCCCCTAGTATGCCAATTCTTTTTTCTGTCACACCCTGACCTGTCCCTGGCCATAAACAACGAATTTCCTTGTTGTCAGTTCTTCCAACCCCATCGGCCCATAAGCATGAAGCTTTGTCGTACTTATGCCTATCTCTGCTCCCAGACCAAGTTCTCCGCCATCATTAAATCGAGTTGAAGCATTGACCATAACGGCAGAAGCATCAACCTCTGCAATAAATCGTTGAGCAGTACTATAATTTTCAGTGACAATTGATTCTGTATGGCGTGATCCATACTGTTGAATATATGCTTTTGCATCGTCAAAAGATGTGACAATTTTGACACAGAGAATCAAATCGAGAAATTCAGTTCCCCAATCACTTTTTTCTGCCGCGACTATATGAGGTAATATAGCCCTGCTTCGTTCACAACCTCTTAATTCAACACCTTGTTCCAACATACTACCTGTAAGATCTTTTAAAAATGTTTCAGCAACAGTTTCATGAACAAGTAGGCCCTCAAGTGCATTGCAGACGCCAGGACGATGGGTTTTAGAATTAACCGTGAGGCGTACTGCTTTTTCAAGATCTGCATCTTTATCGATAAACAGATGACATACGCCTTTGTAATGTTTAAGAACTGGTATCCTGGAATTTTCTGTTACAAATCGAATAAGACCTTCACCACCTCTTGGAATAACGAGATCAATTTCTTCCTCTAAAGAGAGAAGATCAGTTATAACTGCTCTATCAATAGTTGGAATAACCTGTATAGCATCTTCTGATATCTGTTGAGCAACGAGTGCTTTTTTAAATATTGCAGCTAGTGCAATATTAGAAAGAATAGCTTCTGAACCACCGCGAAGGATTATGCAATTTCCAGTTTTCAAACAGAGCGCAGCGGCATCGATTGTGACGTTAGGCCGGGACTCGTAAATCATAGCAATAACTCCAAGTGGCACCCTCATCCTACCTACAAGTAAGCCATTTGGTCTTTTGACTAAATTTTCAATGCCTCCAATGGGGTCAACCAGTGAACATAACTCACGAAGGCTTGTAACCATCGAATCGATAACTTTTTCGGAGATAGTCAATCTATCAAGCATTGCAGGGGAAATACCTTTTAATTGAGCCGCAGCAATATCTTTTTTGTTTTCTGTTTGAATATATGACTTCTCTTCCAACAAGAGATCAGCCACAGACAACAAAACTCTGTTTTTAATTTCTGTTGATAGAACAGCCAGAGAAGCTGAGGCACTTTTTGATTTACGTGCCAACTTTAAAATTTCCTGCTTAATTGCCATTTCTTCTCCTTTTAATGATACGTGAAACCATTAAAGCAACACTAAATTGTTTCTATGTAACACTTCATCGTATTCTTTATACCCGAGAATGGATTCTATTAAATCTGTCCGTTGCCCTCTAATCTTTTCAAGATCTTCTGCATTAAAATTAGTCAACCCCACGGCAATACTCTGTCCTGACTCATTCACACATCGGACAGAATCTCCCACATCAAATTCACCTTTTACGGAGACCACTCCAGAAGGCAGCAAGCTTCGACCTCTTTTCACAATAGCTGAGCATGCGCCGGAATCTAGCTCTAGTGTGCCTTGTGGCTTTAACACATAAGCTATCCATCGTTTACGACCACGCATTTTTTCTTTGTGTGGCAGAAAAAAAGTGCCAAACAATTCTCCTGAAAAAAGATGTTGCAATATGTCGTCTTGCCGTCCAGGACCTATAAAAGAACTGGCGCCTCCAATTGCGACCATTTTAGCTGCAACTATTTTACTCTGCATACCACCTGTACCCAGTACACTTTTGCTGTTTCCAGCCATATTCATAATTTCTTCAGTAACTTCTTCAACAGTATAAATTATTTTCGCTGTCGGATCTGTCGTTGGGTTTTTATCATAAAGACCATCAACGTCTGTCAGGCAGATAAACATATCAGCCTCTATGAGGTTTGTGACCAGAGCTCCTAGATTGTCATTATCGCTGAACTTCAATTCTTCAATGGAAACAGTATCGTTTTCATTGATAACAGGTATTACCCCAAATTTGAAAAGTGTCTGAATAGTATTACGGATGTTAAGATATCGTTTTCTATTAGCAAGATCAGAATGGGTGAGGAGGATCTGGGCTATTTTTTTTTTATTACAGGAAAAAGCTTCATCATAATCATGCATGAGGCAGGATTGACCTATGGCCGCAAGGGCCTGTTTCTCCGGCATTGACAACGCTTTACTGTCACTGTATTGCAGTTTGCGTTTTCCTGCGGCAACAGCGCCAGAAGTGACTAAAATCACCTCCCTGCCACTGTTGTGCAAAAAAGAGATTTCCCTGGCAAGATTGTTTAATACATTACGATTGAGACCGTTTTTGTCTGCAAGAACTGCACTCCCAACTTTTACGACTACCCTCTTTGCCTTGTCAAACAGAGTCTGTCGATAATAGAGACCTTCTTCAAATTCTATTTGTAAACTCATATCTCCGACAACTCATTTTCGTCTAGTTTTTCAGCAATTTTTTCCTTTAAGTGTTCTATTCCAAGACCAGCCAGTCCAGAAATACTGACGACATCATTGCAATATGTTTTAAAAATATCTTCAAGTTCCTTCAACAGCGATTCGTCAATGAGGTCAATCTTATTTAACACAAGAATTTGCGTTCTGTCGGCAAGTTCCTCTTTATAGGAGAGCAATTCATTGGCAATGATAGAGTGATTTTCTTTAACATTTTCATCAGCCACATCAATGATGTGAAGAATAATACTTGTTCGTTCAACATGCCTTAAAAATTTATGGCCAAGGCCAACACCATTGTGTGCCCCTTCAACGAGGCCAGGAATATCGGCAATTATACATGGGTCATTAAATTTAAAATTTAAAACACCTAGTTGAGGCTCCAAGGTCGTAAACGGATAAGCCGCAACTTTGGGATTTGCAGCAGATAATTGAGACAACAATGTTGATTTACCAGCATTTGGCAGTCCGACAAGGCCAACATCCGCAATCAATTTTAGTTCAATTTTCAGCCAATGTTCATCACCAATTTTTCCATTTGTTGCAATTCGTGGGGTTCGGTTTGTTCCACTCGAAAAATGAGGGTTGCCCATTCCACCGTCACCACCCTGTGCAGCAAGAAATGTTTCTCCATCAGTTGCTAGATCAACTAATACGGTATCACTATCACTGTCTTTGATAATAGAACCAACAGGTACATGAACTATACAATTTTTCCCACCACGGCCATGCATGTCCTTCCCCTTGCCATGGCCACCCCGTTCTGCTTTAAAATGTGAGCGATAACGAAAATCTATTAAAGATTGCAGACCATTTTTTGCGATAATTATTACATCGCCACCTTTTCCGCCATCTCCTCCGTTAGGTCCGCCTTTAGGGACATATTTCTCCCTACGAAAGCTTACACAACCATTTCCACCATCACCAGCTTTGACAAAAAATCTTGCCTCATCAATAAAAGCCATTTTGCACCTACAGGATTTTCAATTATTTCGTAAGAGAAAGAGAGTCTCAATGTACCATAAAAACAAAAACTCGACCATCAATTGAAAATTGACGATCGAGTTTAAACCCTGAAAGAACCACTCAGATGGACTCAGGAATAATTCTATAAACCAATACCCCACGAGCGGGGGAAGGACATACCTTTATGAAATCCATCCCGTTATAGCAGGAATGAATTTTTATGGTACTAACTAAGCTTCAGGATACACACTCACCCGCTTTCGTTTTTTACCAAAATCTTCGTAGGTCACAATTCCATCAACTTTGGCAAACAATGTGTAATCACGTCCGCAACCAACATTTGTCCCAGGATGAATTTTTGTACCTAATTGGCGAACCAGTATATTACCCGCTTTGACAATCTGACCGCCAAAACGCTTGACTCCACGTCTTTGACCAGCACTGTCACGTCCATTTCTCGAACTACCACCCGCTTTCTTATGAGCCATTTCCTACTCCTTCTCTCCAACAATAATCATTTTATATGTTGGTAAATCTTGAAAAAATCGTATAATTATAATAAAATTTATGCTGAAATTTCCTCAATTTTCAAGGAAGTATACATTTGTCTGTGTCCCCTTCTCAAACGATACCCCTTGCGGCGTTTTTTCTTGAAAACAATCACCTTCTTACTTTTGCCCTGTTCTGCAATTTTAGCTGTGACTTTTGCATTTTCAAGTACAGGTTGTCCAACTGTAACATTTTCACCATCTACAATCATAAGTACATCATTCAGGTCTATACTGTCACCAACATTACCTTCAAGTTTTTCAACTCGCAGTTGATCTCCACACGCTACCTGATATTGTTTTCCACCTGTACGTACTATCGCATACATTATATAAACCTCTTTGAGTAAATCTTTCCTAACCTAGACGAATTACTGCGTATCATCGCAAGAATTTGGCATCTAACTCTTTAGACAAAAAAAAGTCAACACAATTTAACAACAGTTTTTAAAAATCTGCTGACCCCATACCCAGCAACCACAGGTAGAGCACAATGTAAACATTCCCTTTCGATTGTCTTTTAGAAAAAACAATCGAAAAGATGCTCAATATGATTACTACTCTGGAAAAATATTAAACAGAGTACTCAAGGCGTGCTTTTTCTTTTTCCTGACGAATAGCACAAGCCCTGGTAAAGGCAGATTTTTTTCCATGCTTGGCAATGGATACAGAAGTTTTGCCCTGTTTGCCTTGATGGGTAACCCAACTCACTTCATAGCGGTTAAGTTTGTCATTAAGACGAACACCTACAACACCGGTACCGGAATTGCTGACGGTAACCATATGTTTGTTCGTTCTGACTTTCCCAAGTTTTTTCTCTGTTTTGTCACGCCACGAAATTGCAGAAAGCAAACTGGAATACCTGCCACCGCATTTTCTGTCAGAGAAAAATTTTGAGTGTGTCTTACCTAAGAACCGTACCCTTACATACCAACCGTGCGTTCTTTTAGATTCCTGATCAATTCTAGCGATATCCTTATGTTTTTCTAAAAGGATTTTTTGTTTTTTATCATCTTCCATAAATCTACCTCATTATATTTAAAACATTCTGTCATTAGGACTGAAGGAATCCTGATGACAACAACTAACAGTGAATGTACAGTACTCACTGCAAAACGAAGAGTAGCATTAGATTGTTCCTCTACCTGACAACACCCTCTAGCAAAGCTACTTAGTTGGTCAGGAGAATAAAGTCAATACTTTTTTACTCTTTAATTGCGAGAAAACCACTGAATTATCGGTCGTTCCGAGAATTTCTTACAAAAATCTTACAAAAATAATTTTAAAAACGACACTCAGACATGAACAAAACAAACAAAAATTTGCAAGATCTAATAGAGACAATCCGAACTTTACGCGGAGAGAACGGTTGTCCCTGGGATAAGAAGCGAACAAACAAAACAATGATTAAATACTTACGGTCAGAGTCCGCCGAACTTGTTGAAGCAATAGATAAAAACGACCACGTAAATATCTGTGAAGAACTTGGAGACGTCCTCTACATACTGATCATGCTAACTGAGATTAACGCTGCAGACGGTTTTTTTAATTTAAGTGATGTTATTACCGGTATTACAGAAAAACTGATTAGACGCCATCCTCATGTTTTTGCAGGTGCCACGTACGCCAACGAAGAAGAACTTGCTATTCAATGGCAGGCTATTAAAGAGGAAGAAAAGAAAAAAAATACTGTTTGACACGATCTCACTACATCTGTAATATAAGCAATTTTTATTCAGAAGTAAACTTGTTTGATCCTTTTTTCAGGCAGGCCTTTTGACAAACCAGCATAATCGCAATTCTATTATGCACCCTTCTCGCTCTCTGCTGTACAGCAAAGTATGCGAGGGCCGTAATATGCGGAACAAACCGCTTTAGACATGAGTCCAAGAGGAGGAACACATGCGCAGGTACGAAACGATCTTTATTCTTCGCCCCAATGTTGGAGAAGAAGAGATCAACAAAGTTATTGAAAGCACCAGTCAAATCATCCTTGATGAAAAAGGATCTATCATTGACTTGAACAAATGGGGAATGAAGAAACTTGCATATCTCATTAAAAAAGAGTCCCTCGGGTATTACATTTATTGTGATTTTGCCGGCACTCCAGCAGCAGTTGCTGAGTTTGAGCGCAAGTTCAGAATTGACGATTCTGTAATGAAATATATGACAATAAAAACTGCGGCCAGTATCAGCGCTGAGGAAATCCAGCAAATCATAGATGATATTTCAGCTAAGAAGTCTGCTGAAATTGAACTAGCTGCAGCAGCAGAAAAAGAAGCTGAGGAAAAGACTGAAGAAAAACCAGCCGAGAAAAAACCTGAAGAGGAAACGACTGCTGATAATTAAAAAAGTCACATTTTTTGTGAGATACAAGAGGTAAATATCATGGCACCAAGACCACAGAAAAAACTTTTTTCCCGAAGGAAATCATGTCGGTTTTGCGGGGACAAAGAACTTGTTATTGATTATAAGGAAGTAAAAACACTAAGAAATTTTGTTTCTGAAAGAGGCAAGATTATACCGCGTCGCATTGTAGGTACATGTGCAACTCACCAGCGACAATTATGTGAGGCAATAAAGCGTGCACGACAGATAGCATTTCTGCCGTATTCTGGCTCGTCTCAGGGTTGATTGCTCATTAAGGACTGGGAAAAACGTGGCTAACCAGGAGTACGCACATCCTGAACTAGGTGGAGTAATCAGAAAAATTCTATTGACAGTTTCTGTGATTGTTCTCCCTTGTATTCAATGGTCTATTTTTGGCTGGCTACATATTGTTTTTCCATTGCTCTCATTTTTTATGTTGAGCAAATATGGACTGCAGGTCGGAAGAAGGTTGTTGTTAACGGCTGTTGCCATTTCTTTTGTTGTGTATATTGGTCTACATAGTGCTGATCTTTTTATTTTTTCAGTAGCGCTGTTATTTACCGGCTATATTCTGTTCAAATCAACCGAACGGCACGACACTCCCGCCCTAAGTGGTTTTAAAGCATTTATGGTGTTGGCAGGTTGTTGGTTTATTGTTTTAAATATATTGTCAGTTGAACCGGGATTATCAGCCTACGGCCAATTACTAAAAGCTTTAGATGAGGGAATAATCGAAACCCTCAAGTATTATAGACAAAGCAGCAAATTTGAAGCAGAAACTCTTCTGATGCTAGAGACTACTCTTATGCAGATGCGAGAGCTTGTTCCTGTAATAATGCCAGCAATACTTGCTTCTTTTGTGCTGTTCATCATCTGGTTCACAATGGTTGTAGGAAATATACTTGTGTCTCAGATATGTGGCAAGGCAGCTTGGTCAAATTATCGATTTTGGCAACTACCTGATAAACTTATCTGGCTGGTTATATGCATGGGTGTTGTTGTTTTGATCCCACACCCGCTGCTCCGTTTATTGAGTATAAACAGCCTTATTTTATTGGCAATTATCTACTGTTTTCAGGGTTTAGCAATTAATGTTTTTTTCATGAACAAATGGAATGTCCCGCTGTTATTAAGATCATTCATTTATGTCATGATTATTTTTCAATCGCTTGGCACGCTTCTCTTACTTGTTTTTGGTATTGCCGATATATGGTTTGATTTCAGAAAGTTACGAATTAGTACCGAAAAAACAGGTGAATAAATGCACACCTGTGTAATGTGACTCTTTTCGGGTCAGGTATATTTAAAGGACGAAATAGATTTTTCAGTTATTATTATATGAGCATACTAAAAAAGTTTAAGTACTTTTTGCTCATCAGGTTTTAAAAACAGGAGTTTAAAAATGGAACTCATTTTAAAAGAAACAATCAGTGCTCTTGGTCGTGAAGGTGATGTTGTTACCGTAAAACCAGGATATGGACGTAATTATCTTTTGCCCCAGGGCAAAGCTGTTAATGCTACAACAGAAAACCTTTTTGCCCTCAAGCAAAATAGAGTGGCAATTGAGACTCGCCTCGCTAAAGATCAGGCAATTGCAGAAAAACTTGCTAAAAAAATATCAGGCTTCAATATAGTTATAGAACAACTGGCTGGTGAAGATGAACGTCTTTTCGGATCTGTTACTAATGCCGATCTAGCCGCAAAACTTGAAGAATCTAACGTGAAGATTGACAAAAAACAAATTTTGCTCAGTGATCCAATTAAAACTATTGGTGAGACTAAGGTTCAAGTAAAAATCGGATTCGATGTTACTACGGAAATCGTCGTTAATGTTGTGCCGCTTAAAACCGAGGAATAATTACTTTTTTCAGGAATATAATGTGCATTCCTGAAACACTATTTATTCTTACCGGATAATCTAAAGAATCATGCGAAAGAAGCACACCTTAAGGCTTGACCTTAATGGTGTGTTTTTGTTTAATGTCTGCTTATCGCAGGTACTTTTCAAGTTTACACTATTTAACCTGTTAACATCTCGCCTGTAGAGGATGTAAATATAAAAATGACAGAACCGATGAGACCAATAGTTGCATCAAAAGTTCCGCCTCAAAATATTGAAGCGGAACAGGCAGTCCTTGGCTCCATACTTCTAAAATCAGACGTCTTCGGCACGGTACTTGAAACTCTCAAACCACAGGATTTCTATAAGGAAAATCATCGCCTCATATACAGTGCTATGATTGACCTGTTTGATCAAAACGAACCGCAAGATCTTTTGACTGTTTCAAATTTGCTCAACAACAGTAATAAAATGGAACAAATTGGAGGGGCAATGTATCTTGCATCGCTCACCTCACTTGTTCCTGTAACCGCAAATATTGGTAGTTATGCCAAAATTATTCGCGAAAAAGCAGTATTGCGAAAATTAATAGAAGTAAACACGGATATAGCTGCAAGGTGCTACGAAGAACAAAATGACATAGACATTCTTGTTGACCAGGCAGAACAAGCCATATTTGATATTGCTGGTTCCAAAGGTGAGAAGGTTTTCACCCACATTAAAAGAATAGTCCCTAAAGCATTTGAGGTTGTAGAACAATTATACAAGAGAAAGGAACTCATCACTGGTGTCCCCACAGGATATACAGAAATTGACAAAATGACAGCAGGTCTGCAGGGATCCGACCTTATCATTGTTGCAGCTCGCCCATCAATGGGTAAAACTTCCTTTGCTATGAATATAGCACAGCATGCTGCTCTTGTTGAAAAAACAGGTGTTGCTGTATTCAGCCTTGAAATGTCCAAAGAACAGTTGGTTATGCGTCTCATGAGTTCTGTTGGGCACATTGATTCTCAGCGTATCAGGACAGGTAAGCTCCGCAGTGAAGACTGGCCAAAACTTACACGAGCAGTAGGAATGTTATCAGAGGCGCCAATTTTCATTGATGATACACCAGCAATTTCTGTGCTTGAGATGCGTGCAAAAGTGAGAAGGCTTGCGTCGCAATATGATATTGGTCTTATCATAGTCGACTATCTGCAACTTATGAGAGGGCGAAGTACCGAAAATCGAACCCAGGAAATAAGTGATATTTCCAGATCTTTGAAAGCGCTTGCAAAAGAGCACAATGTACCGGTGATTGCTCTTTCTCAGTTAAACAGAGGACTTGAAAGCCGTACAGATAAGCGCCCCATGATGGCCGATCTGAGAGAATCAGGTGCAATTGAACAGGATGCTGATGTCATCTGTTTTATATATCGGGATGAAGTATACAATAAATCCGAGGACAATCCTGAACGTGGAATTGCCGAGATTATCATTGGAAAACAGAGAAACGGCCCTACTGGTGTCTCACGATTGACCTTTATCAAAGAATACACCATGTTTGAAAACTTAAGTAATTACGACCAGCAGGATGCGTTCACCTGAAATTATTTTAAATCCTGCCGCAAAACGCTTTTCTAACGTTATTTTCGAGGCTAAGCAATGACGACAACAGATACTATTTCCAGTAGATATGCATTTAAATCAATTGAAGAAAAGTGGCAAAACTTCTGGCAGAGCAACGCCACGTATAAAGTCACAGAAGATGATTCCAAAGAAAAGTATTATGTATTGGAAATGTTCCCCTACCCCTCCGGCCGAATCCATATGGGGCACGTAAGAAACTATTCGATTGGTGATGTCGTTGCCAGGTATAAGAGACTCCGCGGGTATAACGTCCTGCATCCAATGGGTTGGGATGCATTTGGTCTTCCCGCTGAAAATGCCGCCGTGAAAAATAACAGCCATCCGGCCACATGGACCTATTCAAATATTGATTACATGCGTAATCAATTAAGAAAACTTGGGCTTTCATATGACTGGGATAGAGAAATTGCTACATGTAACCCGAAATATTATAAATGGGAACAACTTCTTTTTCTTGAGATGTTTAAAAAAGGTCTTGCCTATCAGAAAACCACTACCGTCAACTGGTGTGAATCCTGTCATACAGTACTTGCTAATGAACAGGTGATAGAAGGAGCATGCTGGCGATGCGACGAAATGGTAGAACCACGTAAAATGAATGGCTGGTTTTTTAAAATTACTGACTATGCAGAAGAACTGCTCGATGATCTTGACAAACTTTCCGGATGGCCCGAAAAAGTCATTACGATGCAGAAGAACTGGATCGGCAAATCAACAGGGCTTTCATGTGATTTTCAGGTTGAAGGTCTCGATGATAAAATTTCTATATTTACAACACGACCTGATACAATTTTCGGAGTAACATTTATGTCAATTGCAGCGGAACATCCGATGCTCGACACACTCATTTCCGGAACAAAAACTGAACAACAGGTTCGTGACTTTGTCCACGAGACAATTCTTGAAAAACAACAACAATCACTCGACACAGAACCTGAGAAAAAGGGGGCTTTTACCGGTCAGTATTGCATTAATCCATTCAACGGGGATCGATTACCCATTTATGTTGCCAACTTTGTCCTTGTTGAATATGGCACCGGTGCGGTTATGGCAGTGCCCGCTCACGATGAACGGGATTTTGAGTTTGCCCGAAAGTATAACCTTCCCATTAAACCCGTCGTTTTCCCTTCAGGAGAAACCCTTGATGCTGATACCATGGAGGAGGCATCAACTGTACCTGGAGTTCTTGTCAATTCTGGCCAATTTGATGGAGAAGACTCCATTCAAGCACAAAATACTATAATCAAATATGCCGAGAAGCATGGTTTCGGTTCAGCTCATATTACGTATCGTTTAAGAGACTGGGGTATCTCCAGACAAAGATACTGGGGAGCGCCAATACCCGTTGTCTATTGTGAGGCCTGCGGTGTACAACCTTTGCCTGCCGGTGACTTGCCATTAATCTTACCTGAAGATGTTGAATCAGGCAGCAGTTGCGTTCCTCTTCATCAGCGCGAAACTTTTATTAAAACGACATGTCCTCAATGTGGAAAAGACGCCAGAAGAGAAACAGACACCATGGATACCTTCATGGAATCATCCTGGTATTTTGCCAGATACGCCAGTGCAAGACATACGGAAGCACCACTTGACCAGGCAAAGGCAAAATACTGGCTTCCAGTTGATCAGTACATTGGTGGTGTAGAGCATGCTATACTCCACCTGCTTTATTCTCGTTTTTTCACTAAAGTACTTAGAGATCTTGGCCATCTTGATATTGACGAACCATTTACCAATCTGTTAACTCAGGGGATGGTGATTAAAGACGGCACTAAAATGTCTAAATCTAAAGGTAATGTTGTCGATCCCAATGATTTGATACAAGAATATGGTGCGGATACCGTCAGACTCTTCAGTCTTTTTGCAGCACCGCCTGAGAGAGACCTGGAATGGAGTTCTCAGGGAGTTGAGGGTTCATCCCGTTTTTTAAACAGGGTTTACAGACTTATAACTTCCAACCATGATCGACTTGACTGCTCTTTAGAAATTCCAACTAAACTCAACAAACAGGGGAAAATACTACATCGAAAGACACATCAAACCATACAGAAGGTAACAGATTCCATTGAGCTGAATTTCCACTTTAATACAGCCATAAGTGGTATGATGGAACTGGTTAATGTCCTCTCCAGTATCGTGGCCGAAGATAACAAGCAGGAGGTTGAAGCACCAGTAATTCAAGAGGCAATATCAGTTCTTCTTATTCTTCTTTCCCCCATGGTTCCTCATTTCAGTGCAGAAATGTGGCAGATAATAGGAAACAACGATTCTGTAGAAGAGCAGCCTTGGCCACAGGCTGATACGGAAGCAGTCAAAGAGGATCATATTACCATAGTCATTCAAGTTAATGGCAAGGTACGATCCCGCCTCCAGGTGACCCCTGATATTACTGAGGAATCACTTATCGAGCTAGCACATGGGGATGAGAACACCAATAAATTTATTGCAGGCAAACCAATTAAAAAGACTATCGTCATTCAGAAGAAACTTGTGAATATTGTTATTTGAGACTATTATCAGTGGGCAATGTTTTGACAACCATCAAGAATGACACGTTTAAAATAGAGGAGCACGCAGTGAAAACTGTTTACAAACTTATCTTTTTACTTATTTCAGTCTTCATCGTAACCGGTTGTGGATACCACAATCCAAA